>JACKQG010000024.1_pt1 | contig 180324 bp, 142 predicted proteins | sample 8237621 | NCBI WGS metagenome assembly JACKQG01 (sample SAMN15677084, study PRJNA649215) | marine metagenome | biome: marine; feature: Black Sea; material: saline water; isolation source: suspended particulate matter (SPM) from the Black Sea western gyre | collected 2013-06-09/2013-06-10...
GAATTCGGGCGATTCTACCCCTTATTGCCCTGTCCAGTTATTGGGGTCCACTTCAATCGGCATGCGGAATCATTCGGAAGTTGGTGAGGTTATCGGCTGCAACGTGTTCGGTGGTTGCCCGATCGTGGAGCATCATCCAGACTTCTTCTGGCACGCGATCCACAGTTTCGAAACGCTCTATACGATCATGGGCCCTGGGGCCGCTGCCGTCACTCGCGCACGCACGGACGACGCCGAGCTGGTAACCGGTGTCTGGACGGACGGTCGAATCGGCTCTTATCGAGGGATTCGTCGCGGTACTCTGAAGTACAGCGCAACCGTTTTCGGAGACAAGGGCGTAGCGCCAGCCGGTATTTACGGCTACGAAGCTCCCGTAAACGGCGTTGTACCTAAGGGGCGGTATAAGGGCTACGAAGGAGTCGCGACAGAAATCGCGAAATTCTATAAGACTGGCAAGTCGCCGATTGATCCGACGGAAACGATCGAGTTATTCGGATTCATGGAAGCCGCGCACGAGAGTCATCGCCGAGGTGGTGTACCGATTCGAATCGATGAAGTTCTCGCCAAGGCGCGCCGGACACTTGCGGCGCGTAAGTGACGTCACTACTCAATACAGTAGAGGTGCTCGCGAGTCCTCAAGAACAGCGAGTTTCCACTGACCGAGGCGGAAGCCATCAAACCCTCGGCGAGCTGATTGACGGCTACCACTTCGGCGGCGGCACCTGGACGTATGACGGTCGTCTTACCTTCGCGATCAAACAAGTAGACGAGTCCATTCGCGGCGAGCGGCGACGCGCTGAAGTTCCCGCCAATCCGTTCCCGCCATCTTAACTTGCCGGTTTCCGCGTCGATTGACGAGAAGATGCCAGCGTCCGAGACAAACATTAAATGATCATCCAGCAGAATAGGCGACGGAGTTGAAGGACCGTTCTGACTATAAACCCACTTCACATGCGAGTCGGTCACATCTCCTTTGCCGTCGAGTCGTATGGCGTAGATCTTTGGTTTTGCAAAGCCGTCAACAACAAACGCAACGTCTTTGAACACAACTGGTCTTGGCACAGCAGAGAACCCGGAATACTGAACTTGCCAAATTTCACTTCCGTCATACGGGTCGTAACAGTAGCAACCCTGAGCCGCAGGACTGATCAACCGCACGCCACCACCGGCATCCGTAATCAAAGGTGTGGTGAACGCTTTGCGCGAGAAGTCGCCGACCGCCGACAAATCAATCGAGCGTTTCGTCTGCCACGCCGTCTCGCCAGTTTGGCATTCCAGCGCTGTCAGAAATTGCACGTCACGCCCATCGCAGTGAAAGATCAATCGCCCCTCATGCAGGATCATCGACGAACCGGGGCCTTCTTGATGGTCGAGGTTCACATCACGGCGTGACCACACGGTCTCGCCGGAATTTGCATCGAGGCAGGCGACTCCGTAAGTTCCGTAGTAAACATACACGCATTCGCCGTCCGTAACCGGCGAGGGCGAAGCGTAGCTGTTCATCTTGTTGCAGGCTTCCGGCTCGTCGACCTGGAAAAGCTTGCGTTGATGCACAATCTTGCCGCTTTTGCCGTCCACACAGAGTACGAACAGCTCATGTCCGTCTGCCATGGCGGCAGTCATCCACAGCCGATCTCCAACAATGACGGGCGTGGACCAGCCGCGTCCGGGGAGCTTCGTCTTCCAACGCACGTTCTCCGTTTCGCTCCATCGAGTTGGAAGCTTTGCATTGCGTGCATGCCCATCACCTGCGGGACCGCGAAACTCCGGCCAGATTTCCGCCGCTTGAATAGTCGGTGTCAGTATTGAACAGATGAACAAGAGTAGACTAAGTCGCATTGATTCGTAGTTCCCGCAGAGGGTTTGTGAGTCGTTCGGTTAATGCACAATGTACTCGACCGGACGACGAATTGCAGCTTGGCACTGTCCTTCGCTCGCAACACGCCGTGCGGATAGTTAGGATACTGCAATTCACCAAGCCGTCATTCGCCCAAACGTTTCGACCATGCATCGTTGGAGTCGCGCTCATGAATCTACCCCGTTTTGCAAAACTGTTTTCCGTCCTTCTCGCTCTCGCTACGTCGTCCAACTGTCTTTATGGGGCCGAACCAATCGTGCCAGCCGGCGCGAAACTCGAGAAACTGTTCGAGGGTATCGTGTTGACCGAAGGAGTAGCAATAGCTCCGGACGGCATGGTCTACTTCAGCGACATCACGTTCTCGCACCAGGCCATCGAAGACGATGGTTCGATCCATGCAGGTCACATCTGGATGTTCAATCCAAAGACGAAGAAGACGAAGATATTTCGGTCTCCCAGCGGCATGTCGAACGGCATAAAGTTCGACGCCAAAGGCCGCATGGTGGTTTGCGAAGGGGCCGACTATGGCGGACGACGAGTCACGCGCACGGATATGACAACCGGCATGAGCTACATCGTTGCCGCGATGTACGAAGGCCGAAAGCTGAACTCGCCCAACGATGTCACGTTTGACGAGAAGGGTCGCCTCTACTTCAGCGACCCGCGCTATCTCGGCCACGAGACAATCGATCAACCCGTGATGGGCGTCTACCGTGTCGATACCGATGGCTCGATTCAACGAATTATTACGGATGCGGGAAAGCCCAACGGTGTTTGCGTTTCCCCGGATCAAAAGACCCTGTACGTAGTGAGCAACGAGAATGGCACGACCGGGATCGAACAACTCGCAAAGCCGGAAGATAAGGACGGACCGAGCGTTTCGACTCCGCTTCACAAGGGGCACATGGCTTTGATGGCGTATGATCTTCACGAAGATGGCACAGCAACGTTCCGAAAGACATTGGTCAACTACTACCCAGAAGACGGGCCCGATGGCCTTGTGTGTGATGCCGACGGAAACCTTTATGTCGCCGTGCGTGCCGAGAAACGACCTGGTATCACCGTTTACGATCCTGAGGGTAAAGAACTTGTCTACATCGAGACCGAAGTCCCAACCAACGTCGGTTTTGGTCGCGGCGACGATGCGAACTTGCTGTACATCACGGCTGGCAGCAGCCTGTATCGCATTCGATTGAATCGCAAGGGATACCAGCTTCCTCCAATGGATTGATCGATGGCTCAATCACCAATAATCCACTGGGGAATTCTTGGTACGGCTAGAATCGCGACCAAAGTTGCCGGAGCGATCAATGCGACCGCTGGTACTCACGTCGCTGCCGTCGCGAGTCGCTCTGCCGAGCGTGCATCGTCGTGGGCCAAGGAACACGGCATCGGGCGCAGCTACGGCAATTACCAAGCTCTGCTCGACGATGATGAACTCGATGCCATCTACATTCCTCTGCCTCCGTCGATGCATGCCGAGTGGACAATCCGTGCGGCAGAAGCTGGCAAGCACGTCATTTGTGAAAAACCGATCGCGATGAATGCCACCGAAGCCGAGGAGATGGCAGCGGCATGTCGCCAAAACGACGTGCAACTGATGGACGCAACGATGTGGGTGCATCACCCACGCTCGGCCGACATGCTGCGCCCAATCAACGACGGCACACTTGGTGAGATGCGACGAGTCACTGCGGCCTTCGGCTTTGTTATCGAACCATATCTTGAGAAAAAACCGCCGCACGCCGCGCAGAACTCGGAAACAGGACAGGCAAGTACCGAAGACATTATCGCCCACGAACTACGCTTTCAACGAGAACTCGGCGGTGGCTCGCTTTTGGACACCGGGTGGTATTGTGCGCGAGTGGCGTTATGGGCTTTTGGCGACTTGCCGCGTGAGGTCTTTGCCCAGGCTCGCTTCCGCCACGACGTTGATACCAGCCTGAGTGCCCTGATGTGGTACGACAACGACCGCGTGGCGTCGTTCGATTGCGGGTATGACCTCGCGACTCGCAAGTGGTTTGAAGTGGCCGGCACCACAGGCACGTTGGTCTGCGACGACTTTCTCGCTCCCTGGAACCCAGAGCGTCCGCGCTTCTGGTTACACGAAACTCCTGGCGAAGCGAACGAAACGATCTCGGCTCCCGAGATCCAAGAACAGCTAATGATCCACAACTTCTGCGAGATCATCCGCAGCGGCCAACTCGACGAACACTGGCCAAGCGTCTCGATCGCCAACCAGCTCATCTGCGACGCGCTCGACAAGTCGGCACGGACCGGCCAAATCGTCGCGATTTAGAATGTTTTGCAACGGTCACGGCGAATCCTTGATTGCGGACTTCGCCTGGTCACGATTCACATGCAACTCAAGTGCCGTAACGATTGGTAGATCGACCGACGTGTCCGCGCGCTTCGTCATCCGCACGGCGGCGCGGTTGATCCCTACCGATATTTGGCTTCCCGGGATCGAAGCCAAGAGACGATTCATGCCGTCGCGTCGCAGACCGATGACGGTCTTTCCATTCAGATCCACGGCGACCTCGTCATTTGCCCGCAGGTTATCAATCTCCAGTTCAAGCGTTAGATTTGTTGCGGCGCTGAACGGTTCAAATACGCGGATTTTAGTTTCAACCGGTTTGCCGTCCAACAGCGTCGCTGGCAGCACACAGTGCAGCCAGTTGTACTGATACGCGCGTTGTGGTCGGCCGCGATCGGCAGGAAACATCAGTTGCCGCTGCCCAGCGCGTAGCGAAGCGGAATCGCCGAGTTGTTCCATTAGGCCTGACATGTAGGGCCCGGTACTCTCGCTGTTGTTTTTGGTATGAGGGAACCAGTTGAATAGATAGATACCATCGGCACCTTGCGCGTGGTAGTTCAACGCCAAACCTGCTGCTAGTTCGGCGGTGATTGGGTTGTACTTACTCGGCCAGCCGTAGAGACATGGGTAAATGTGGATGCCCTTGGACGCCGCGAGCTTCTTAAACTCGTCCAATTCGATGTCCATAACACCGCTTCCAAGCGTGACAATATCTACGAGACTTTCGTCGATCCACGTTGGCACGTCGTAACCATCAAGTCGACAAGTATGAAGACTCTCGTTCACACGAACCGCCAAGCGGATCGAGTGCCCTCGCTCCCTGGCGCGCTCATTCAAGTGTTGTCGCACGCGTCGCAACAATTCGGTCAGCAAATGTGAGTTCTTGGTTTCCGTTCCAGGTAGAAAATACGGCGAGCTGCGAAGGAAATCGATTTCTAGGCCGTCGAAGTCGTACTTCTGAAACAGCTCTTGGATCACGCGAAACTTCAGCTCGCGTACTTCCGGCACGGCGAAATTCAAGGCTGTCTTGAAACTTGTTACGTCGCCGTACTTCTGCTCGCCGAGCATCCACTCTGGATGTTCGACCTTGAAGGTTGGCATTTCGTCCGGAATGAAAGAATCGTGAATGTCGTTGATGCGGAAGGAATAGAACACATCGAGCTTGCGCTTTCTCGCCTCGCGAACCACGATCGTTGGCGGATCGTTTCCTTCGTCGATCCAGCGGTCGATGTACGTGCGTGGCTGACCGGAACGAACTCCGGTGCGTTCAAGCACTTTGCTGTCGTAATTCGCCGTGTTGCCACCGGCACCATCGCACCAAAAGAGCGCGTCGACGTGACTGTCTTTCAACGGACCAAACAGATTTTCGATCCATTGCTCCAGATCACCTTCGGCATCCTTCGCCACGGCATGCCCATCGCAGTTGAAGATGACACGATATGGCTTGGTTGGCTGCTTCTCCTGAGCAGAAGCGGAAGCCGCTAGCAGCAGACACATCGCAAACGACAGGAGTAAATACTTGGTCTCGATGTTCATCAAAGACCCTCTATCTACAGCGGGAGGTTTATGATCAACGTGCCGTGGTGACGAACCAGTTGGTACGTCTTTCCGTCTTGCGTACCGTTCTTCTTCTCTTCGACGTTGGTGCGGAACGTGTAGCGTCCCTTCACCTCGGCTTCAAATTGGACATAACCCGAAGCATCCGTCTTGAGATTCGCTTTAAACCCTCCCGGCCCACGGATACTCACGGATCTCCCAACAGCCGGTTTACCTTGCCAGAGTACTTTTAGCTGCGTCGAGCCTTCCTCGTCGTGAGGCACAATGTCGAGGGCCATTTGTTCTGCTCGGCAAAGCTCGTGCAGATCATCATGATCTGCGCCGTCGAGGCGCCGGGCGTAATAGTGAAGCAGCACATCCGTCTCGCCGTAGCGATAGACTCCCCATTTACAATAGCTATCGATGCTGCGCGGTCCTGCGGCGGTGAGCGCTGCAGATAGCCAACGCTTGTCGCCCTTCTTCGTGTCCGCGACCTTTAGCACATTCGGTTCGCTTTGACCGAGCGTCCGAATCCAAGTTGTGCCGCGTTCAACAAACGGATCAAGGTATTGACCATCGCCGGCACTGGGTCCGCCCTCGAAATAAATGTTTGTCGTGCCGTGTTCGCCCGACTTCGCGTCGATGGTCACCCACAGGTAGTGAGCGGTGGCTTGCGATGCCAAGACAACCAAGACGAAGAACCAAGTTGAGACCGATGTAAGAATACGTTGCATGGCAGGGGACTCCGATTGAGGTGAGTTGCTGGCCGCCATTGTCTCCTTGTCAGGGCCCGAATACAACTCGATACACGTCGATTGCAGCTCTCTTTACACCACGAGCCTCTTCCCCACGGACGCGATTGATTGTGATGACTGCGTCGCCGACGGCACTTTTGAGTAATCACAATCCATTTGCCGTCGGCTCACCGAGGTACCGTGGCAACTCGAATGATCGAGTATGGCCAGTCGACAGTTTGAAACCAGATGATTTCGGTCTGTTTGACATGCGCGGCAATGTCTGCGAATGGTGCACCGACCATGCGTTTACCGATCGAGTCCATCTCTCTGCGGGTCTTATGGTTCGTCGGCGGAGCACGTCGTTGCGACCGCCGAGGGTGAAGCATTGCCGCAAACCAGATACAACTCGTATGGATTTCGCCTGGTTCGAACAATCGTCGCGGGCGAACCCTAACAGCAACACCTTCGTTCGACTCAATCAACGCCAGAACGGTTATTGCCAAGCGTTCGATCGCGATTTGCATATTGATCGCTGCGTTGGTTCAATGGTGGGGTCATGCGTCCACGCCGAGTAGGAGTCAGCAGTGAAAACACCATCCATTCTCGCCTTCGTCGTGTTGTGTCTGCTCGGCGGCTGGTTCGTTTCGGCCGACGAAGCAGAAGTACACGAAAAGCGAGCCTCGAACTCTAAAAGGAAGTCGCCGGTTGAGACAGTCGTCTTTTCCGTCCGTAACGGACCCGCCGATCAACTTGCGGCAACCCTCCGAGAACTGTACGACGATCCCAACATGCGGTTCCTGCCGGAACCGATTAGCAACCTCTTGCTGATTCGTGTCGAGTCCGATCGTCGTGACGAGATTATTGAGTTGTTAGGTGAGCTAGACCGCGCGCAGCACACGGTCATCGTTCATGCGTACCTATTGCGAGCGAACGGCGATGCGCTCTCCTCGGATGAAGCGGCAACTCTCACTGGATCGGCAAGCCAAGTTACTTCGCAGATAGAGCGACTGCGCGGTGCTGGACGCATTGTACTGCTGAATAAAATGAAGTTGGCCGCGTTGGAACAGCAGCGGGCTATTCTACAGACGGGCGAAGATATCCCGCTTGTCACTGGTGCTAGTTTTTCGCCCTCGCGGGGTCGCACTAGCAGCTATCAACACCGCAGTATCGGAACGCTACTCTCGGTTACAGCGCGTACTTCGCCTGACGACCAAATCACACTCGAAGTTCAATTTGACAAGTCGGCTGTAAGCCCATCCGTCGGCGACGCCGACGACGCAGATCAGGCTCCCGATTCGGTCACTCAGCTGACCCTACAGACGACTCTACAATTGGAAAGCGGTGCGGCAGCGCTGTCCGGAGCGATCGTTCACGAATCGTCCGCTGATTCAACTCACGCCTATCTAGTGGTATCGGCAACGATTGCTGATACCAATTCCAAGCCTAATGCGATGCCGAATCGCGTCAGCCGTGAGACGACGAGATCATCAAGCTCCGGTCGATCTTCCGGCCAGGGTGGCCCCATCCCAGAAGAGCGGCTCGACTCGCTTGTTCGCGGCGTCTTTGCTCGTGCCGATCAAAATCAGGATGGAGTCCTAGCAGGCGACGAGTTGAGTAGCCCCGGAGTAGATGGTAAGCGAGCCGATTCCGACCAAGATGGGAAAGTGACTCCTGAAGAGTACAAACAGTTTGTGATGACGCGGTTTAGTTCGAGCTCTTCGTCTGGCACGTCCGTGAGACGCAGACCAAGCTCTTCAGCCGGGACGAGACCAGAAGAGATCGACAAACGTTACCTACAATACGCGACTCTAGTCATCAAAAAGTACGACGCTGACAAGGACGGCACGCTCGACGAGGACGAGCTAGAGAGCGCCAATCGGGACTATGCGAGTGCAGACAAAAATGGCGACGGAGTAGTCGCCGCCAGTGAGTTGGCAGAGTGGATGAAGAACAAGTAGTCAATAGCTGCCACGGTTAGCCGCACATCTGATAAAGCACATTCCCGAACGCAACGATCAAGCAAACAACGCTGTCAAGGGCTTGCCGTCGGCCAGTCGGTGTGGGCGTTCCGCGACATCGCGAATTACCGCTCGCGGGTCGATTCCAAATCGCCAGAAGATGGTTGCGGCGAGATCCGCGGGTGTCACTGGATCGACCGCGGGATAAGCGCCCATGTGATCACTCGCACCGAACACGGCACCTCCGGAAACTCCGCCGCCCGCCAAGGCAATGCTATAACAATCTGGCCAATGATCGCGGCCAGCATTGCCGTTGATTTTCGGCGTCCGACCAAACTCGCCCATCGCGACGACTAAGGTCGACTCCAGCAAGCCTCGCGAAGCCAAGTCTTCCACTAAGGCGGCGAATGCTTGATCCGCTGGCGGGAGCAATCGGTCCTTGTGCTCGCTAAAATTGTTTGCATGCGAGTCCCAGTTCTGACCTTGCTGCCGGAAATCGTAAACGTTTACGAACGGCACTCCGGCCTCGACCAATCGTCGGGCAAGCAACAAGTTCTGCCCTCGCAGTTGCCGCCCGTGGATGTCCGTCACGCCTTCGGGGACGGGACCGGGATACAAACCATAGCGTTCCCGAATGTGTTGCGGCTCGTCGTCGATTCGCAATGCCCGGGCAACTGCTTCGGACTGCATCAGTTCGATTGCCTTGCCATACAACGCTTTTAGTTCGCGAGACGCGGGTATCGTGTCCAAGGTCGGATCGGTCGCGAGTCGCTCAGCTAACGCTCGCCGTTCGGTGAGTCGTTCGATCGACAAGTCAGCGGGCCGCGCGAACATCTCGGCACTGTAGCTGACTTTGCTCGGATCGCCACCAATCCGAAATGGATCGAATGCGGCACCGAGAAACCCGCCGCCTTGGCATGGCACATCAACGACGTTGTGAAAGACCCAAGGAAGGGCTGCATGTGGTACGTCGATGGTTTCATGTTGGCGCATGTAGCTTAGTGTCGCGCCATGACACGGATAGAATTGCGGAATCGTAGCGAACTCCTCGCGATCGCCTTGGGGAGATTGGCGCCCCGTCAGTGCTTCCGTCGACGCCGAGTCGTGCAGACGATTGGTGTGATGCATGCTCCGGACAAGAGCCACATGATGCATGACTTTCGCCGTATGCGGCATGTGTTCGCAAATTGAGACACCTGGCACGCTAGTCGCGATCGGCTTGAACTCACCTCGCACTTCGCTTGGGGCGTTTGGCTTTACATCAAACGTATCGAGGTGGCTGGGGCCGCCATAGTAGAAGACAACGATGCAGGCTCGGATCTTGGGCAGGCTGCTCGACCGTATCGTCGTCGGAGCCGCTTGTGCGCGAAGCAAGCCACCCAAGTTCAATCCAAGCGTACTCAATCCGCCGAGTTGTAGCAGTTGGCGGCGGCCAAGAGTTGAGTGAACGGTGGACAGGCCAGGCAAAGGAAATTCTCCGTGAGCGAAGCAACACCAACCATCTTAACAAAGCCAGCACGAAAGAGCATCTGTCAGGCGGACAACTAGTCGTGCATATCGGCTACTCTCTTAGAGTGGCAAGTGAGTGGGAAATCTTGGCGGGGATGTGTTTCGCGTCGCCACGGAGTGTTAGATTGGCACGTACGACACAGAGTTCGAGTCCCCCACCTAGATGGCGAACGCAACACACATGGCAGTTCAATGCGCGAAATGCGGTGAAGAGTTGATGGGTGCCGTAAACCGGTGTTGGCGGTGTGGTCAAGAATTCGAAGCACTTAGTTCAACCGGGGATCTCCCGCCGATCCGTCGTAGCCCTCAAAATACTGCGCCGACCGCAGTTTTGATTGCCGAGCTTTCGGATGCCATACCCGAGTTGCCGAATCCCCCAAATACAGCCCGATCCGCCAGCACGGAGACGTCGGCCAAATCAGTGCGACGAGGTTCGCCTTTTGGGGATCGAGGCACGGCAGTCTTGGAGCAACTTGCCTCCGATGTCGAGAATGACTCGCATGCCGTTAGTCTTCAGCGAGATCAATTGCAACAGAACGGGGGAGCGGCGGCGAGCGCGATACTCACACTGCCAATTGGGTTAATCAGCTTTGCGGCGGCGTTTCTTTTTCCACTCGCCGGAATCTTGCTGTCGCTGCTCGGACTGGGTTTCGGCGTATGGGGAATCAATTCGCGACGCCGAGGTTTGGCGGTTGCTGGCCTACTGCTTTGTTGCGCTAGTTTGGCGATTGCGGCGTTCTATGGGATTGTCGACATCTATGTGCACTTCTACGGGGTCGCACCTTGGGAATCCGAGAGCTCGTTGCGATAGATTCCAGGGCTAGATTCTTACCTCGTCTCGACTAATTGCCCGTCGTACCGTGGGGCCCCACAGTGTTTCGTATTTTACCCAGGCGTCATATTTCAACTTTCACGCAGTCTTCTTATATTATCTATTATTCGCATTTAGGCGTGTTCTATCTATTTTCTCGTTGCTTGAGCAGCCCCGTTGGCCTGCTCGCCGCCGAGTCCGTGACAACGAACAAGGAGTGAAGTTATGAAGTTATCGATCGTTCCAGCGAGGGCTGGCCTCGCTTCGATCCTGGCGGCCATGTTGGTATTTGCCGTCGTGGATCGTGCCGATGCTGGCTGTGGCTGCGCCGCCTGTGTGAGTAGCTGCCAGACCTACGAAACCGTCGAGAAAACAATCTACGTTCCACAGATGGTGCCAGAAACTCGAGTGGTTAATCAAACCATTTGCAAGCCAGAAGTTCGAGAGCGAGTCGTCACCGCGTGTCGGCAAGTGCCAGAAACACGACAAGTCACCGAGAATTATACGGCGATGGTTCCGCAGCAGCAGACGCGCACGCAGCATTATGTCGTATGCAAGCCGGTCTGGAGCGAGGTCGATCAGAGTTACACGGTCTCGATTCCGCAGACGGAGACGCGCACGGGAATCCGCAACGTCTGCCGACCAATCCAAGTCCAAGAGACTCGGAAGATCTCACGCAATGTCTGCGGTTGGGAAGACGTTGCCTGTGATGGTAGCTGTGGCGGTCACGAAACAGTTGTTCAAAAGGGTGACATCGACACGACCCAAAAAGGAGCAGCTCAAAAAGGCGGCGCGACGGTCGTTCAGAACGGTGATGGATGTGGAGGCACTCATCGTGTTTGGCGAAACCAGTGTGTGACCGAAGAGGTACCTGTTACCGTCTGGAAAAACGAAGTGCATCAGGAAGAGTACACGTATAACGTGACCACTTGTCATCCTGAGACGCGAACGCGAAGGGTTCGAGTTCGCAGCTACGTCAACGAAAAACAGAGTCGTGAAGTTACTTACACTGTTTGTGTTCCCGAACAGCGGACTCGCATCCGCAACGTCACGACTTACAAGACGATCTCCGAACAGCGAACACAAAAATGTACTGTGATGGTACCGCATACGGTTCAGAAGGAAGTTACCGTCATGGTTTGCCATATGGTTCCGAAAACTGTGACTTGCAAGGTCCCGGTTATCGCACCCACTTATGTTTGCGGTGGGCACCATCGCGGTTGCCACTGCCGTCGTTGCTGTTACTAAACGACACCCACGATCAATAGGAAAGCCGGGTTACCGAAGGGTGACTCGGCTTTTTTTGCGATTCGTTCGTGAGCAGCACAGGCCCTCTATCTGAGTATCGTATCGATCGCAGCGCGCAGTTGCTCGACACTTACTTCTCGTACAAGGAATCGTTTTTGCGGCAAAGTTTCGCCGGATAGCAATTCAAGTTGCGATTTTCGCAAGCCGAGCTGTTTGCTTAGGAGTGAGACAACCGCTTTGTTGGCCTTTCCCCTTTCGGCGACTTGAGTCACGGCAACCTTGACTGCGCCGTCCTGCTCGCCTCGAATCTCTGACTTCCGACTCCCCGGTTGGGCCCGCACTAGCAGCACGACGCCGTGCGTGTGAGACTCGATCACGATCACGCTTCGCAACCTTCGAATAATGCCGAGCCGACTCGCACGATGGTCGCTCCCTCTTCGATCGCTCCCTCGAAGTCGCGGCTCATTCCCATCGACAACTCCGTCAGCTCGACACCCGAGGGAACTAGGTCGATGAGTTCGTCTCGCAACAATCGAAGCCGCTCAAAATTGCGGCGAGCTTCATTGGTATTCCCCGCCAAGCTGGCCATCCCCATCAAGCCGCGAACATGTGTGCGCTTCAAGGCAGCCAGTGACTCGACGACCGAAGGCATTTCATCCGGCTGAAAGCCGTGCTTCGCGGCATCACCCGATATATTGACTTCGAGCAACACATTCATATCGCCAGAAACTTCAGTCGCCACGCGATCAAGTTCCTGGAGTAATCGGAGGCTGTCGCAGGCGTGCAATAGTGATACATGTGGCAGGGTCCGACGAACTTTGTTCCGTTGCAAATGTCCAATTAAATGCCAGCGTACCGACGAACCGGCGAGCGCCTCCGCTTTACGCCATAGTTCCTGAGGGCGACTCTCACCTAGATCACTACAGCCAGCGTCGAGCAGTGTCTGAGCTGCGTCAATATCGACATACTTGGAAACCGCCACCAACGTCACGTCCGAAGCATGACGCCCTGAACGTGCTGCTGCTGCAGCAATATATTGGCGGACGCGAGCGAGGTTTTCGGCAATGCGCGAAGGTACGTCAGCCATCGTTTTGAAACTCAGCCACTCAACAGTTAGGAAAGGATCGGAGATCAAACCAAGATTCCAACCTCATTTCGGTCGTGCGCCTACTCGATCTCGATGAGCTGTTTGATCTCGCCCTTGGCAAGTAACCGGCCCAATACAAACTCGCCACTAAAATGCTGCCCGAGAACACTTCGGCTCGCGGTCGAGTCCAAGGAGCGGTAAATAACCCACTGGCGTTTTCCGGATTGAACGCGATAGCCAACCGCGACGTCTGCTGGAAGAATCGCGAGTTCCCGGGCGACCGTCAGCCTGCGCCAGGTCAGCTGCTTAGAGAATCGCTTCGGCTTTAAGTCGATTAACATCGGTGCGAACATGCGTTGACCGCGAGCGGACTGCCGAAGCCGCAATCCATCCGGCGTTTGTTCGAGCGATCCCTCGTCGCGATCGGCTCGCCATTCGGGAAGTTGAAGTGGTAACACGGCTCCAATCGGCTTGCTACGGCGAAGCAGGCCTTCACGTGTATCACCTGCTGGTGTAAAAGTGATCCCACTTCGCAGCGGGAGCGTAAATTGATATTCGATGTCAGCAGTCTCGCCGCCCAGAATTGCATCGGCGACCATTATGAATCGATCGTCGTGAGTCAGCATCACCTGACGCTGCACTTTCCAACCGTTCTCGAAGCGGCCTTCGATCTCGAAGTAGCCCAAATCCTTATCGGAGTACCAACAAACCTCCTCCCAATCCTGCTCCATTTCTAACAACTCGCCGTCAATTCGCAGTTCCGGAGTACAGTTCCCCGAGAAAACGGTCTCGCTGCCGCAGTTCAGCTCCAACTTTACTTGGCGATTCGCGTACTGCACAACAAGTTGATCACCGGATCGATTCCAACCCCGACGTAGCACAGCCACTTCAGCCCACTCCGAGTTCGCGGAGGGCCGAGGCAGTCCGACGCGCGGTTCGCGCGGAGTTTTTCTTCCTGGCAAAATGCAGTCGGCAATTTCGTCGTCATCGGCATCGCCGGCGATCGTCAAGGCAGCGTTAAACAGCTCAGATGACCAGTCGTTATCGTCTTCGCTCGATAAAACTTGCGTCCCATCGTTGCGACACAGCCGCATCATCTGACGGATCAGCCATTCATACTGCGTCTTCGCGTCCTTGGTGAAGCAAGATCGCTTCATCGTGCTGCCGATGGAATGGCATCGAGTCCAGCAGGCAAAAAGCCCGCGAGTGGCTTCGAAGTAGTTCGAGTGTGGCATCCCTTCGCCGTCGAGAAGTTCGGTCAACCCGAACGACAGTGTCTCAGATGCCGAATCCGCCAATTGCTTGCAGGCAGACAATTCCGGCAGCAGATATGCCAACGTAAGTGGCAATTCTCCGGCCAAAAGTTGCTGCGATAGCGGATCAACCGACAGGTCCGACTTCGTTGCATCAGACGCGATGCTGACCAATTGTTCGACAAGCTGCGACCAGGGCGCGGCAGGAAGGATGCTCGACAGCTTTGGCAGAGCGTGGCACCAGGCGAGCGATTCGAGACCAAAACACGCTGAGGCTCTCCGAACGCGAGCAGATTCGAGCCACTGCTCTAACTCTGCAGCAATCTCCCCGGTAGCGGCCGAGTTGCGGGATTTCAGACCTCCAATACGGTCGATCAACTCGGCGGTCTCAGAATTCTGAAAGCCTGACGAGAGCGCCCATTGCAACGGCTCCGCCTGCTTTACGGCAATAAGTTTCGTGAGCGGGACAGGCTTCTTGCGTTTGGCCAAGTATTTCGTCCAGTCCTCCCACCGATCTGGGCCGACCTTTCCCTTTTTGGCTCTCTTCGGCTGGTCCACAGTTGCCATCGTCCCGACGCCTCCGTAACGTATAATGAGAAACCTGGAATCTCTGCCGACTAACGAGACACCGCGAGTCGTCCCGGGCTGCGATTCAGAGTAAGTTGCGTATCTTAGCAAGCCGGAGTCGGCCTGCCTGCGCCCGAACAAATTGTTTTCAAGACGCCCTACGAGCATCAGTCCACTACTCCCTCTGCTGCCGCTGCAAGGAATCCCAACCGTGCCAAACACACGAACTCAGATGCTGGCTCTCACTCTCCTCGCTGTCGCCGCGTCGGTCGGTGGTGCCGAGGACCCCGCTGAACCGACGAAGTCCGAAAGGAATCCCAATGAGCGATTGATTAAACTCGCCAAAGAACACGATGTTTGGGTCGATCCGCAACGCAAGCTTGTTGTTGTCGACGGCGAGATAGCGATGCGAGAGGGAGCCCTTGAGATGTTCGCCTGCACCAAGGGAACGAAGGAGCATGAATCGGTGATCGCCATCCGCAGCAATGCGCAACTGGTTCACGCTGGCTTATTGGCAGTTGGCGCGATTGCGGGACATCCAGTTCAATTCAACCCAGATTACGCACCAGCAACTGGGACGACGATCGACATCTTGGTGCTTTGGCAAGACGAAAAGGGAAAGCATAAGGTTCGCGCGCAAGAGTTGATACAGGATGCTGAGACCCAGAAAGAGATGAAGCATGACTGGGTGTTTGGCGGCAGCGGGTTTTGGACGGACCCGAAGACTGGCGAGAAATACTATCACGCGGATGGCGGCGATGTCATCTGTCTATCCAACTTCTCGACCGCCATGCTCGACTTGCCAATTGAGAGCAGCCAAGCCAACAACGCATTGCTGTATTCCGCATTCACCGAACGCATCCCGCCGCGTGGAACCAAGGTGCGACTAGTGTTAATCCCACGCCTCGAAAAGCAGTCCAAGAAAGTTCCAAAGCCAGACGCACCGGTGGAAGCGTCGTCAAGCAAAGAACTCCTCAAAGATGAAAAGGCTGGCGTAAAGGAGTAGTTGACTCGCACCTAGCAGCGTTCCAAGGGCACCAAGCCAATGCCCCCATTTAGTTGCTCGCCGGCCGCCTTCTTCCATGGCACCAGCAGCAATCGCTCTTGAGTCGCTTTGTCCCATAACCCAAGCCGGAACGCTGATGGCGATTCCAATCAATTGGCCCGGCAATCCGTACGCCAGCCCCTCAAGGAAATCACCAATCGCGACGATCGCGATGACCGCTACCGCGATTGCGAGCAACTGAACGCAGCATCCAACCATTCCCAGCCACCACACAAGCGAACCGCGACTTGGCAGAAATGTCTCGTAGTCGTCTGGCCGGTAGGGTTGAACCGAACTCGACTCGATCGCACTTTTTTCTGCGGTCGCATAAAAGTTCTGCTCTGGCGACGATTCAGATTCCCCATCACTGTCGACCGCACCTGAATCATCGCCAAACGGATTGGCACCTTCGCCATTTTCAAATGGGTTCTCGCGGTCAGCGTTGGGATTTCGCGGGAATTTGAATTTTGCCATAGTAGGTATCAGAGCTTTCGTAAGCTGAGGCCGATCGCGATGTACCGACTTGGCTAAATGCTTTTTTAGCGTCGCAGTTGCAGGAGAATACCATACATTGTGAGAGAATCTCTGAAGTGAGACAAGCGATCAATTGTCGAGCCAAGCCCGCTTGATTGCTTGCTTGGAGCAAATTGATCAGTTACCGTGAACTTCAAGGCTCATTCATGCCTCATCTTTCTTCAATTTCTGCGAGCACCGCAAGTGTCTGTTGATCGACGGTCGAAACGTAGTGCACCACCCAAGCGAAAGTCCGCTTCGGCGAAAGCTCCCTCCAAGACGAAGCGGCCCAAATCGCAGACCGCAGACAATCTAGAGGCGTTGCTCCACCTGCTCGATGACGACAACACACCGAGTGCCGTGAAAGCACTGACACGCACGCCTCGTAAGACGCCGTCGAGTCGTGAACCGAATCCACAGCGCGAGACTCCACCAGCACCAGCACCTGCGGCGTCCGCGTCCTTCATGCAGGAGTTAGCTCGTGCGCGAGCCGAACTTCACAAAGAGCGGCGGTTGCGAATTACGGCTGAAGAGGAGAACGAAACGCTCCATCGCAGAGTAAATCAATTTACGACGGACGAGGCGAGCAAAGTTGATGATCTGAGTCGCGATTGCACCAAACTGCGAAAGCAATTGACGGCTCTGGAGAAGCAACGCATAACACTTCAAGCTGCGCAGATCAAGCTTGAATCACAACTCAGCGAGGAACAACAGCAACGTGCGAGCATGGCTGACGAGGTCAAAGCGCTCGGTCGGCGTTTAGCGGACGAGCGATCGCATCGCAAAGCGCTTGCTGCAGACCTCGCAACGGCCAGCCGAAAGATTGAGCGACAGACGGTGGAAGCCGAGGCGGCACATTCGTCTTTGGAAACCGATCGCCAAGAATTGCGGTCGAAACTCGCAGTGACTCAATCGCAATATGAAGAGGTCTTCCAAGAACGAGCTGAATTACAAGCCTCCGTCCTCGACCAACGAGTGGAATTGGACGACTTAGGGAGCCGACTCGCTAATGCTGAAGCTGCTGCTCATGCACAAGGCGAATTGCTCGATCAGGCTCGCAGCAGTGCCATCGATTGGGAAGAGCGATTTCTGTCAACGCAGGTGTTGTATGCGGAATCCGAAAAGCGAGTTGCAGATCAGGCCACTAACCTCACCCGAACGATTGCCACCTTCGAATCTCGAATTGAACTGTCTCACACCGAAGCGGATTCTCTGAGAGCGCAGATTGCTGCAACGAACTCCGATCTCGAGGACGCTAGGTCGTTGCGCGACCAACTGGAAGATACACTGAGCGCGACCAAACACAGCTACGAAGAAGCCATCGCTCAGATTCAACACGTGTCGGACGTCGCGGCTTCGAGCCAAGCGGAGCTGACGTCGGAAGTTCAACTACTGCAAAACCAGCTCGCCGGGGCGAACGAGAAGATCACCGAACTGGCAGCGATCGACCAGCAACTTCGCACAGATTTGACCGATGCTCGCCATCTAAAACGACAGGCAGAGATCTCGTTCGAGGGTGCGCAATCCACGAACGCAAAGCTTGAAGAAAGGCTCCATCAACTTGAAACCGAACTTGAATCCAGTAACGACCAACTCGCCAAGGGGCAATGCGACGCCGACGCCGTAAACGAGCGAATTGAACGAGCACAAGGGGAGGCGGCGAAGGCGAGAATGGACTTAGCAGAGTCCTACGAGCAGCTTGGCGTGGCAAGATTGCGACTCGCCAATTCGGACCGCGATCGCGATCACGCACAGCAGCGAGAAGCCGAGGCAACACGACTCGCGAATGAGCTTTCCGATGAGGTAAAGTCGCTGCAAATTTCGATACAACGGGAAGCCGCCGCGCGGCGCAAGGCCGAAGCCGTCCAGAAACGCGACGCGGGGGACGATGACGCGTCGGTCTTATTCGAGGCGGAACAAAGAATTGAGCGGCTATCGCGTGAGCTGGCGGCAAGTAAGGGCGTGGAGGCTGCCTACGAAAAGAAGGCCGCCCGCAAAGTGCAAAAGGTTATGCAAGAACTCAACACCGTCCGCGAACGCTTGGCGAAAGTCGACCGCGATCACGGCAGCAGCTGATGCGCACCGGGCGACGTTAATCTCTTTGTTGCCGTCACAAACCGTACGGCACGCACTTCGGAACTGCCACGCGAGAGATTGGGGCAGGCGATCGGCGCCTACGGCTCAAGCGATGCCGTTTGCCAGTCCGAAGACTGAGTAGACAACTTCCTTCTGACCCGCGCTGCTCCCATCGTCATGACGCGACAAAAGAACAAAAAGGCGAAGCGACGGCCATCGGATACGCCATCCGGATCGCTCGTTTCTCGATACTGGAACGAGTCGGCTCGTCCGCTGGTCAGCCTAGCGTTCGTCGCCCCGATTATCGCCGCTTATGAAGGAGGACTCGTCGCGTTGGGTCCAAAGGCGATGAGGAACGGCGCCGACGTCTGGCTGCGTCAGTTGCTGGAATGGCTGGGCTTTACCCAATACTTCCTCCTTCCTGCCCTTACGTGCGCGCTGCTTCTCGGTTGGCATCACCTGAACAAGGAGCGTTGGTCCTTTCGTTGGACGTACTTGTATGGGATGCTTTTTGAATCGATGGCGTTTGGAGGCTTGCTGCTCGTTGCGGCACAGGCCCAACAGCACATCTTCGTTGCGATCAGCTCGAACGGTCCGCCGCCGCTCGCAGTTCAAACATCCGAGGCCCTCGGAAAACTGGTCGCGTTCTTCGGTGCCGGTATCTACGAAGAGCTTTTGTTCCGTGTCATGCTGTTTCCCGCAATGGCCGCCATATTGCAAATGGTCGGGACTCCACCCCGCACGAGTTGGGTTGTCGCCATCTTCTTAAGCAGTTTGGCCTTTGCGGCGGCGCATTACCAACTTGACCTGATGATCGGAAACTATCATCTCGTCACTTCGTACGGAGACTCGTTCGAATGGGCAAGTTTCTTCTTTCGCTTTAGCGCCGGCGTGTTCTTTGCAACGCTGCTTCTTGCGCGTGGATTTGGCATCGCCGCTGGTGCTCATGCATTCTACGACATACTCGTTTCGCTTCCCGCCTGACATATTCTGATTTTCCGAACGCATTCGGCAAGCGGTGTCAATACCCAAATCAGGTTTGTTATCACGATCATAAAAGTGCGTTTGTTGGTGTTTCGAAGTGAGTCTATAATGGGCCCTGTGACTTCGCCACTTCATAGGAAGTGACTCGCTGAAAACATTCATTCTTTCATTGATCTGCAACGGGAATTCAGTTCGTGTTATCCGTTAGACCAAAGGTTGCTGAGTTAGCGTTTCAATTGTACGGTCGCGCTTTGCACCCCGAACTGTTTGAGGTCTTTCAATCACGCGACATCCAGCGTGGGGATTACACCGCGCGAGTCGAGATTACAAGTGCTGGCCATGTCGTTACATGGCGATACGGTGGCCTGACGCTGGCCGAAGTCGCGTGCTCCGCCCAGCACCCGCTGCCCAAAAAACGTCGGCTAATGTCGTACAAACTCAAGGGCGAGCGCAGCGATCGCGTCGAATGTCGCGGTGGGATTGTCTATCAAGCCAGCTTTCAATTGGAACCGGTCAGTCCTGAAGTCTTTTGGACCTTCCAGCAAGAGCTTGCCGACGACGGCGAGCGAAACGGCTTGTTTCACACGTTCGAGTCCAGCGGTCGGATGGCTTTAGGCGCTTTGAGCTACATTAACATCGAAACACGCAGCCGAAGCTTTCTGGTCCAGGCCTTTCATACGTTCCCCGACGATTTCGCCATCGTGAAAAGCCAATCGCTGTTTCAGCTGCCTTAGGGAGCTTAGAAGCGAGCCGAGTCGGGCCCCAGAAGCTGCAAAAGGAAACTTCGCGCTGCATCAGCAATACCGGGGAGCGAACTTTCTCGTGGGCCGGCGACATTCAACTCCTCGATCGCATGTTCTGCGAACCAATGACGTATCGCTGGCAAGTCGGTTGGGCAAGCCAAGTCGATGGCCTGACACGGCTTGTCATGCTCTTTCGCAAGCCGCAATGTCAAGCTCGTCCCGCCCTGTAATTCGCCCTCATAGAGAATTAACGTACCATCCGAGTCGACTACGTTTTGCGCTGTGCGAACGGGGTACTTCGTCGAGTCCGTCTCGGTGAGTTGATACCGCTTAGGAATCCGGCCATCTTCGGCCAATCGCCCGCGCGGACACCAGCCGCCGTGTTCGAGCCCAAGAAAGATCGCGGCATCAAGCGCACCTCGATCAACGCCGGTTTGGCCGCCGGAAACAATCCGCTTTACGAAATGATCCTGTTCGGAAGTCATCGCAGAATCGTACCAGAGTAACCACTCACAGCAACTGCCAACGTCATCGCTGAGCCGAAGGGCTCTTCGGACAGTCGGCCGGGTACAACTCGCGCAAAGCTCCAATCGGTGGCGTTCGGATTTCTATTCCTGCGCGGAGTTGATCGGGGCGTAGCACTTTCGATTCGTTGTGGCGAAAGAGTGCGCGATAGTACGTTCCGTCACGGTAGACCTGCTCGGAGATCGACCAAAAACTATCTTCCGGGCCGGTCAACACGAACTCTGGCAGCGTGCGAGTCGCCACCGGGACCGTTGGTGTCTTGACGCCCCTCGCACTTTCCGGTTCTTGATCCCCAATGTTCGCGGTCACAGGCGATGCAACTCGCTCGTCAATTTGCACCAAGTCTGGTGCCAACGATCTTGGAGCAGGTTTCGCGATCGTACTCGCAGTTGAAATTGGCGCAATCGGAAGCCGACCAATTGGCGACGACTCCGCCGCCGAATCAGAATAATGCTGGCCCGTCGGAGATACAATTTCCCGACCGCGTTGCGTCACCGGCTTTGCTTGCAACACACGGGGTTGTGGCGAAGATTTCACCGGCGACTCATTTGCCGCGTCGAAATCCTCAGACTTTTGTGAGAGCAGCGACGCTTCGTTGGCTCCGCCAAACTTTCGCTTTAAGCCCAGAATGACCAGCAGCGTTGCGACAACACATAGCGAGAGGACTAAGTTCTTTCCCAGTTGATTCATCCAGCCCCTCCATGAGGCATATACGGCTTGCAAGTGCTAGCGTGACGCCCGTTCAGCGACTCGCAATTTGGCACTGCGGCTGCGTGGGTTGCGTTGGATCTCGGATTCATTAGGTCGAATCGGCTTTTTCGTCAAGATCACGTAACGCTCATCCTGACGAAATGCAACTTTTACGCGGCGATCTTCGAGGGAGTGAAAGCTGATAATCGCAATTCGCCCACCGGGACGCACGCAATCAGGAAGCCTCGTGAGTGCTTGATCTAGGATTGCTAGTTCGTCATTCACTGCAATTCGCAATGCTTGAAACGTTCTTGTGGCTGGGTCGAGTTTCGAGTTTCTTGCTCGCGGTACACAACGACGCACAAGCTCGGCCAATTCGCCCGCCGTCTGGATGGGTGACGAGCGACGAGTCTCAACAATCGACCGGGCAATTCGGCGGCTGAATCGCTCCTCGCCAAACTCGAAGATGATGTTGGCCAAGTGCTCCGCACTGAGCCGCGCGAGTAATCTTGATGCTGGCTCTCCCCGTGTCGGATCGAACCTTAGATCCAATGGGCCATCGAACGTGAAGCTAAATCCTCGTTCTCGATCCGCCAGCTGATCGCTTGATAGGCCCAGATCGAGTACGACCCCATCGACCTGTTCGACATTCAGCTCGTTGAGAATCTCTGGCAGATTCGAGTAGCTACCATGCACGCATGTGACCGGCTTGCCGTCGAGCAATTTGGTGGTGCGTTCGATGGCTTGGGGATCTCGATCAATACCAAGGATCTGCCCCTGGCCCTCAAGTCGTTCCGCTAGCAATCGACTATGTCCGCCGCCGCCAAGCGTACCGTCGACGAAAATCATTCCCGGCTTCACCTGGAGCCAATCGAGTACTTCGTCGGCTAAAACAGGAATGTGAACAGTTTCAGACGCGGACATAAGGATTTGAGACCGGTTCGGGAATTCCGCGTCAGCTGCAGCCACGAGCTTCAGAAAACGTCAGGACAAAATCCGTCGTGATTAAAGCAAGCGACCCAGGGCACGTCCATGCACCCTCGCGGGCCGACTGCCCGCAGAGACAATTGCTAAGGGCAACTTCCCTACGGCTCGCGCGTGAACACATCCCGTGTCCCCGCCAAGGAAACGCCACCTCCGGAACAGGAGGTGGCTGGAGCAGTCGGTGGCCGCAGACTGATCCATTGTTTCCTCACATTGGCGAGCTAACGGAGACTGACGTTTTCCTTTTGAAGAGTCATGAGGGACTGTCTTTGTGAAACCTCATGGACGCCGAAGACGCTCAATCCTGGGACTTCTATGTGAAATCATCAAGTACCGAAAGTGTTCCCCAAACATATCCAACAAGCCCTCTCCGTCAACATGATTTTCGGTCTGAGAATTCCTTACTCTTTGTAATCTGTAAACACGGAAATGCAGCTTTCTATTGGCTCTCAGACGCAGAAACAAAATGCTAAAAAAGTTAGAATTCGCACTTCATTCACGCTAGCACGGATAGCTCGCGATTCTCCGCACGCTCGAAAGAACTACGCCGCTCGTCGAAGTCGCTGACGCTTTTGTACGCTCGCTTCGGAAGGCGATTGTACAGATTTGTGATAGTGCGGTTTTAACCACTAGTGGTACGGAGCCCCAGCGCTAGGGTGCGCGTAGCTCCAAGACGCTGCCTTCGACCTTGTGCGCAATACCCTCCGAACCTAAAGCGCGCTCGAGCAATTCTTCGAGTGTAAGCTGCTTCACATCGAGCGAAATGCGCCGCTGCAACTTCGACCGAATCGCTGAGTCCACGCGAACCTCAAGCATCTCGCGATCCGCGACAACTTTGACAATCGCTCCGATCGGCTGGTTCTCGACTCGCAAGTCGAATCGCTTGCTACCCGGCTTGGACTCCGCTCGGCGGATCGGTTCTCCGCGGATCAATCTTCCAACGACTTCGTGTTCCTCAAATGTGCCGGTTATCGCGAGCTGCGCCCCCTGCTTCTTGACGCCAACACTGGGAAGCGCCTTCGCGATAGCTGTCGCTGCGGTGTTCAGCGAGCCACGCGGTGAATAACTCCGCTCGATCGCGACGTCTGCCGGCATCGGCGCCAATCGAATCGCCGATCCGTCCCTTGAAATTTCGAACGTCAAGTCGAAGCCGGCGAGCAGCAGTGTCATTCGATCCGTCACGGGCATCGCCGGCCAATCACCAGCTGGCCACAGATCGTGCTGGATTTGGTCGATATTGACGACCCTGGTATTTGCTGCCTCAGCGAGTTCGCCAAGTAACTCGCCCGGTGTCGAAAGCTCTTCCCACTTCCAAGCAGAACTCTCAGCAAAGCGAATCCGTGCAGTGGTCGGAAGTTGCTTCACCTCATCGCGTCGCATTGCCGCAAGCGTGGCAAGTTTCGTCGTGACAGGAGTTGACCCGATGTAGGTAACCGACCCGACGTAGCACACGCCACCGCCAATCGCATTTCCAACGCGTTGTAAGGCTTCGTCCAACGTCGCGTCGCTTACCAACAGATCCACTTCATGACCAGGATCGACACGCCGATCAAGCCACAGTGCGATTCGTTGATTGGCACCCAATCCCAGTAGGCCTTGGCGGATCGGGCTCGACTCCCACTGAAATCCGATGGTGGAATCCAATTGACGACGAAAGTCCTCACCGGATCGCCAAGAGATCGCGTCCTCTGCGGCAACATGCGACGAAAGGGGGAATGCTAGCGAAAACACGAGTCCAGCAAACGCGATCATCAGTCGATGATGAGCCATAGCGTTGCGTGTCACAAATACCAACACGTGCGTCTCCCACTGTCAATCGGAAAGCCTTACCCGAACCGAAAGTTTTACCAAATGAAGCATTCTTGACCAGCAACCTCGCACGATTGTTGTGTCCGCCAGAGAGTCCGATTACATTCGAACTACTGGCAGCAACTTGCGAATAACGCCGTTTCCCGCCTGACGCGATTCCCAAAAACACACCGTTCCCTAACAGACACCGTGATCGCCACCTTCGATGGGAGTATCTCTTGGACGCTTCGACTCCTCGGCATCCGAGCCTCAATACATTGTATCAACGTTACCTCAATCACGAGGACTCGGCGAGTTTCATCACTGCAGTCGCAGCCAACTACACGATTGGCACGTTAGAACGATTGGCCGAATTCGGGCAACGCACGTCGCGACGAGCCAGCACAATGGCATTGGGTTTTCTCGGCGATTATCGATCAAACGATGTGATGGGACGCCGACTGAGCGATGAAGATCGCGGCGTTCGGATGCTGGCCGAGAATAGTATTCGTGACTTGTGGTATCGGGATGGAAACGAAACACAACGCCAGGCACTTCAGGTGATCATTCGGCTAAATAACTCGGAACAATCCGCTCCGGCAACGCAACTGGCAAGTGAATTAATCGACGAAGCCCCCTTCTTTGCCGAAGCATGGAACCAACGAGCAATCGCGCACTTCCAACGCGGTCGATTCGACGATTCAGCGAACGATTGCTTCCAGACGTTGGAGTTGAACCCCTACCAATTTGCTTCGGCGGTCGGGATGGGGCAATGTTACCTGGAGATGAATGAACCGCAACCGGCGCTCGACTGTTTTCGACGCGCGTTGAAACTAAACCCTTGCCTCGAAGACGTCCGCGCTCAGGTTACGTACCTCGAACGAGCGCTCGAAGGGCGGTAGCGCCGCTGCTTCGTCTAGCCGACAACGACACAGACCGGCTGCAAGTTGGTCGCGTGTCCCTCTTCGGTCTGTTACAATTCGCTCCGTTTCGGCTGGCGAAATCTTGCGTGACTAGCAAGACTTCTAATGCTTAACGAATCGGGAGTCGGCTCATGACGAAGTATGTATTGGCTCTCGATCAAGGAACGACGTCGAGTCGAGCGATCGTTTTTTCGCACCAAGGGCAGGTGGTCTCTGCCGCACAACAGGAGTTCGAGCAGATCCTCCCCAGCCCCGGTCATGTCGAACATGATTCGGAAGCGATCTGGGATTCGCAACTCGCAGTCGCTCGCCAGTGCCTCGCCAAAGCGTCTTTGACCGCAGCGGATATCGCGGCGATCGGGATCGCGAACCAGCGCGAAACGACTATCCTTTGGGAACGCGACTCGGGACGGCCGATTTGCAACGCCATCGTGTGGCAAAGTCGCATCAGCGCGGGAATCTGTGACCAGTTGAAAGCCGATGGTCACGCCGAAATGATTCGCGCAAAAACCGGCTTAGTTGTCGATGCCTATTTTTGCGGAACAAAGATCAAACACATGCTCGACACGCACGACGGATTACGTGTGCGAGCGGAACGTGGCGAAATCCTATTTGGCACAGTCGATTCGTTCCTAATCTGGCGTTTGACGGGTGGTAAGCAACATGTCACGGACTACAGCAACGCGAGTCGGACGCTACTGTTCAATATCCACACACTCGAATGGGACGACGAGCTGCTGGCGTTACTTGACATTCCCGGCGCGATGTTGCCCGATGTTCGTTCTTCGAGCGAAGTGTATGGCGAAACGTCGTCGGAACTGTTCGGATCGCCCATCCCGATCGCGGGAGCTGCGGGCGATCAACAAGCCGCTACCTTCGGCCAAGCCTGCTTCGAAGTTGGCAGCGCGAAGAACACTTATGGAACAGGCTGCTTCTTGCTTATGAACACGGGCAATCAAGCGGTTGCCTCGGAGAACAATTTGCTGACAACGATCGGTTGGGGCTTGAACGGAGAAATCACTTACTGTCTCGAAGGGTCGGTCTTCGTTGCAGGCGCAGTGGTCCAGTGGTTGCGTGACGGCCTCGGATTGATCAAAGAGTCGGGCGAAGTCGAAGAACTCGCCGCTTCGGTAGCGGACTCTGACGGAGTTGTCATTGTCCCAGCGTTCGTGGGGCTCGGCGCGCCTTACTGGGACGCCTACGCACGAGGGACAATCTTTGGCGTGACTCGTGGCACGACATCCGGTCATCTCGCCCGCGCTGCGTTGGAATCGATGGCGTTTCAAACACGTGATTTGATCGAAGCGATGCAGCGTGATTCGGGCGTTTCACTGTCGATGTTAAAAGTCGATGGCGGAGCATCCGTAAACGATGCCTTGATGCAATTCCAAGCGGACATGCTCGACGTCACCGTGCAGCGCCCGGTCGTAGCAGAGACAACGGCACTCGGAGCCGCCTACCTAGCTGGACTGGCGGTTGGCTACTGGAACGACACATCCGACGTAACGAAGAACTGGGCGATTGACAGCGAGTTTCGATCTGCAATGGCGGAACGTGATCGCGACAAACAGTACCGCCGATGGAACGCAGCCGTTTCCAGAACACTCGGCTGGGAGAAGCCGGACTAAGCGTGTGTCAGTCAAACTTCAGTCGATCAGACTGACGAAGGTCTCTGACTTAGTGAGACAAGTGCTGGGGAGAGGGCCGACGGCGACTCAGCCTATTCGCACGATCGTCTCCGAGCAATCAAACCCTCACAAGGCCAAAGAGCGTCATTCAATGAATGTGAAGGGTTCATCAATTACACAGCCTTCCCAAAACCCGCATTTAACGCCTCATCGTACAGCTTCTGGTTTCAATTTAATGGTAGCGGCAATTCGCTCCTCGGAAAAACTGCATAGCTCCCAACTTTTCGGCTTCATTCGCTTGGCCGCGTTACGTGAATCCCCTTACAATGCAGTCACCAGGACCGACTGATCGTTGGAGCCAATTCGATGAACAAGCACGTTCTCTTTCTGCTATCGATGGCGGGTGTGTTCCACGCGAGTTTTGCTCGCGCACAAGTCGTACAATTGCCGACGTTTCACTCGTTCTCGGTTAGCACGACCGTGTCTGTCCCCGATCGAGGGGCTGCTTACTTGGGCGGCGTGACGCGAGGAGCTTGGAGTAGCAGTTCGCGCGGTGTGCCAGGGCTAAGTCACGTTCCAGGACTGAATCGACTGTTCGCAAATCGTGGCATCGGCTCAAGTGTCTCGTCCTCACACGCTTACGCCACCGCGACGATCATCGATCATTCTGAGATGGATCGTGCATTGTTGTCGAGAGCAGCTGCTCGGCGCGGCGAACTTGGGGTCGCAAGCGAAACCGACCGTCGCGCGGGGTATCTCTCAACGTTTGTCGCCAAGCGTCCGAAGTCAGAAACTCCACGAACAGCGGTTATTCCCAATCGAAGTACTACCGATTTAAAAACTCGAATCGCAGACGCCAGCGCGCGGAACGCGGTCGAAATGGAAACTTACTTAGAACGAGCCAAGCGAGCGGAAACGGCGGGGCGGTTGGGCGCGGCCCGATGTTGCTACAACGTACTCGTTCGTCGCGGAAATAACTCGCAAAAACAGTACGCTGCCCTGCGTTTAGTTGCTTTGGAAGCACCAAGGACAACCGATAGTCTCGCCAGCCGCGACCATTGATTCGGTCGCTTGAGGCTTCCTTCATCTAGGGATGTTCTGATTCGCGATCGCTCCAATTACAATGGACGCGTTCGGTTCGGCACTATTGAGAATACACCGAGTTCTTGATCGGTCCGCCGTTTTTGATAGAACGCGCTCTTTTTAGGAACTCAAAATGCCTGTCTCCTTGGATCGTCGCGAGCTCCTAGCTGCTGGCGGTGCCAGTCTTGCCGCTTCGATCGTCAACACGTCCACGGAAAACTCACTTGCCGCGGAGCGAGCGGCCCCGGAATTTGGTTTCTGTCTGAACACGAGTACGATTCGTGAATTCGACGGCAAGGGAGGCAAGCCGCGACCGATTGTTGAGCAAGTCGATATTGCCGCGAATGCAGGGTACGATGCGATCGAACCATGGGTTCGTGACTTGCATCAGTATAAGGGCAGTGGTGGGAGTATGGCCGATTTGCGAAAGCGGATTGTGGATCGCGGGTTGACTGTCGAAAGCGCGATTGGTTTCGCGAGCTGGATCGTCGACGACGATGCGAAACGAGAGGCGGGCTATGAGACAGCAAAGCGCGATATGGCGATACTCCTCGAGATCGGAGGAAAACGTCTGGCGGCACCACCGGTCGGTGCAACTGGACAAACGGACTTAAATCTCTTCGCCGCAGCTGAACGCTATCGCAAGTTGTTGGAGATTGGCGACGAAATCGGAGTTATTCCGGAAGTCGAGCTATGGGGATTCTCGAAGTCAATGAGTCGGCTTGGCGAGCTGATGTTCGTCGCTGTCGAGAGCGGCCATCCATCGGCATGTGTTTTGCCAGATGTCTATCACATTTACAAAGGTGGTTCCGCATTCACTGGACTCGGTCTGATTCACGGTCCGTCAATTCAAGTCTTTCACATGAACGATTACCCCGCCGACCCGCCACGCGAGACGATTGGCGACGCCGATCGTGTTTATCCCGGCGATGGTGTCGCCCCGCTTGGCGACATCTTGCGTACGCTTCGCGCAACGGGCTGCCGCTGCATGTTGTCACTAGAGCTTTTCAATCGGGACTATTGGAAGCAAGACCCCATGAAGGTAGCAGCGACCGGGCTGAACAAGATGCGAGCGTCCGTCGAAGCTGCTTTTGCATGAATCGCATCTCTCGAACTGTATGTGAGTGCGGGGGCGAATTGCCTCGCCCCACACCTCACGTTTGCCCTCATTGCGGTGCGGTGATTAGCTCCGTTCGACGAAGTGTCAAGCCGATACTCGTGCAACTGGCTATCGGAATCGTAACATTCGTCATGCTGATCGCGTTTTTGGCGTGGTTACTTTCGTGGTGAGTGTCAGCGACTCTGACCTTCAACAAGGACGCTGCGAACTTGCGATCCCACGACGATTCCAGGCGTCAGCACCGGAGCAAAGACGGCAACTGGCGTGAAATTTACTTCGTCAATCCCCATCTGAATGAGATCGCTTCCTGAAAGCGTTGGGCGCCCCGCCCGTTGAACGAGCGGGATATTGATCGAGCCAACTCCGTCGAAGGATCGATAGACTACCTCCGTACAGACCAACCGATCAGCCCGCCGAAAATCGAAGTCGAAATCATACGGCTTGCCTTCGTGTGCAAAACATCGAGCCAATGCCGTCGCGAGATCCTCGCGGCTAACCGAAGGTCGGAGAACGACAATCGAGTCGGAACCAAACGGCGATTTCAAACCCCGAAAATTCACTCCGTCTCGCATCGACTCGAGGACATGGCCCTCTGAATCTAAACTAGTTTCGAGCATTCGCGTCCAACGTGGCTTCACGTGCTCCTGCTCGTGTACGCCCAACTCAACAAGCGTTTCTGCCTGGCCGAGATAGAGCGCAGCGTGCGGCCAGTATCCCGGCAAGAAATAGTTAGTCAGGGCGTATTCCTTCCGGACAACCAGCACATCGCCGGGCTCAAGAAGATTACGAACTTGCTCGGCAACGTCGTTGGGCAGCCCAGGGCGGTGTCCGTATCGAAGGAACTTGTCAGCGGCGAGGTTTCCAGCGAGCTTCTGAATTCCATAAAACGCCCGACCAAGCACTGATCGACCGACTTGCCGCATAACCTGATCGGCTCGAGTGCGCAGCTTCGCTTCGGCAAATTGTGTGATCGAGACATCCAAGCGATGGCGAAGCTCGTCAATGCACGAGAGTAGAGGAACGTAGCGGGTATCTCGCCCGATCTCACGCAGTTCAATTTCATGCTCGTTGAAGTACTGAATTGCATGATAGAGATGCCAACCGTGGCGAGTACTTACCAGCGATTTTTGAACTGCGTCGTAAACACCACCTGGAACACCAAACTGGGGAGCTGGCTCGTTGAACTTACTTCGTACAATCGGCCGTGCGTCCACGACTTCGCGAAGGAATCTCGCCGCATCGACAAGCAAGAGAGCCGCTCCGAACGCAATCAAAAACGATTCTCGGGGCGATACATCGTCCGATTCGGAGTCTTCTCGAAACGAATTGATTAGATCGAAGAGCGCGTTACGAGCGTGCCAATACGAAACCAGGACAGCACGAGTTTCGTCATCTTCGACCGTCGTGAAGTAACCTCGCTCTTGTGGCGTGATTCGCTCAGCGAGTCCGGCGGCTCGTCGCTTCAGTTGACGAAAGTAGTCGGCCATGTGAACGACAGTCCGCAAGCCGGACTCGAGATCCTCTCCTTTCACGCCATGCCTCCATGTTCACGCGCTGTGTTGGCTTCACTCTCGTAGTTGAAGCGCCCCAACTTTCCAGCTACCAAGATTCTTTCCTTCGCGTCTCGATGTGCGAATCAGGAAGTCAATACTTTCGGAACCGCCACCGACAACGCCGCTGGCACGAAATACTTGAACAACCGTCACGTCACCGTAATCGTATCCGATTGTACCGTTTTCGAGATGCTCGATTTGCGCCCGATCGCCAAACGCCAAGAGCTTTGCGACAACAGGTTCGCTAACGAACATACGAAGCTGTTCACCGGCCCGCGGTCCGCCCATGCTCTCACGCATCACGTCTTCAGTTGACGAGCCATGGATGGGAGGAAGAGCTCTATAATGGCTGGCAAGCGATTCGGGACCTCGAAACCGGGCGCTTTCGCTCAAAGATAGCTGATGAGCCTCTTGCACACGTCCTTCCTGAATAAGCTTTATCCATTCTGCAGCCTTTTCTTGCGACCGGGCGTAGAGCAGACGATCTCGAGACAGTACTCTTGCCGGCGCATAGGCACCAATCAGCACGGCGCCACATAGCGCGAAAACGGCCGCGGTACGACCGCTGTACCTGCTGTGCGCACTCGACACTCTAACAATCGCGCACGTCGAAAGAACAACGGCCACGACGGGAACGACCCAAAGAATAGGATGGATAACCGCCAGCAATGAAGCGCACGCGGCCAAGCAAGCTCCAATCGTCAGAGGGCTGATCGGATGATAGTCCTCCAGCTCCGGCGTCTCGGCACTTCCACTGAATTGAGCCTCCCTAAGATCCGACTCAGACATGATGTTGGGGTCCCCGATACGACTCTACTGTTTTAACGCGCGTTGCAACTCGCTGATCGAAGTCACACCCTGAGCCACTTGAAGGATTCCTTCTTCCTGGATCGTTCGGTGACCAGAAGCTTTTGCTACGCGTTTAATCGTCTCTAGGTTCGGTTGGCTTGCGAGCACAGCTCGAATCTGATCGTCAACAACAAGTAACTCGAACAAGCCGATGCGTCCTGCATATCCGATTCCGCCGCATTTCTGGCAAATGGGGAGGATGATCGGATTCCCTTTCTCGTCGACGAGTTCCTCTGGTGGTGGCGGCTTATATTCTTGATACAACACTTGCACGCGACCTGCCGGGATGCCGAGCTTTTGTAGCAACTGAGGAGGTGGCTGGAATGACTGTTTACACTGATCGCACAAACGGCGAAGAAGCCGCACGTTGAGCACAGCCGTGACCGCCTTGGCGAGTTCAGCCGCTGGTCCTTTGTACGCAAAAACCTTCAGCAATGCTTCAGAAGCCTCTTTGGCGTTGACCTTGGTGACCGCTAGTTTCTCGAATTTGTTGATCTGCTCGCACAGGAGTTGAACCGTTTCTGCATTAGTCAACTCAGCAACAACCAGAACGTCTGGTTCTTTCAGGATCATTTGCGGGAGAATATCTGCTGGCGACTGCCCCGCCGCACGGTCATAATACTGCGGATTGACGTTGATAACTTCGTCTTCTTTGTTGTCTTTGTCTTCCGTGGCAACAAAGTCTCGCATCAAACGATCGGCGGTTTCGAGAGCTAGATTCCAAGTGGTGCTCAATCCGCCACCAGCGGGAGCCGAGATAACGATCATGCCGGAGTCGGCGTCGATCTGTTCCTTGAAGCGCTGACGTATCTTGTCCCGCATCCCAAGTTCTTCGATTTTTTTGAATTTTGGCTTCTTAGGCTTGAACTTAATAACAACACGTTCGCCCGTCTTTACACCCTGGCTCGTAAACTCGGCGATGAACTTACCTCCACCAAACTCTGCGCCAAACTTTCCGTCCTGCCGCGAACGACGATCCTGGACATTTAGATTCGCAATTTGTTTGAAGATCGCTAACGCGGCGTCGCCGCTCTGCCGGTCCAACGGCTCGCCGTTCATCCAAACACCATCGATTTCGAATCGTACGGCAACGCCTTGTGCCGTGAAGTCCAGCATCACTCGCTCGCCGTTGCGACTAAGGCAATGCGCCAGCAAGCCGTTAGCGATGGGATACGCCGGCGACTGCTTCGCTGCAATCAGATTTGCTTGATCTTGCTGCTTGTCGGGTGCACCCATCGGAGTCAGTTTGACGGGCGGAAGTTGTACTTCGACAGGTTCTTCCTGCTGTTTTGCCATGTGTCTGTTTCAGTCTTTGAATAAATCAATAAGAGAACTTCGAAACCAAATGCCCGACTACAGGATACCAGGCGCACGAACGTCGATACCTTTGAGTGCCATCTTTAATGCGTCCAAGTTCGGAGCAACGGCAAACGCTGTCGGACGATCGATCAAATCATCATCGATCAACTTTTTCAATGCCATCGTGAAATCTTGCATGCCTTCTTCTGCACCGATGCGGATCGCATCTGGCAGCTTATGATCGCTCCCCTCGAGGATCAGCTTTTTCACCGTCGCGTTAAAGAGCATGATCTCGTTCAACGGGACACGTGGCACGCCGGGCTTGATCGACTTCAACAACTTCTGCGCAACGATCGCCTTCATGTTACTCGCCATTGCGGCTCGCAACGCTCCGTGCATTTCCTCCGAGAATAAGTCAAGGATACGACCGATCGTCGTAGACGAAGTCGCGGCGTGAATCGTTCCATACACAAAGTGACCGGTTTCGGCGGCATGAATTGCCGTCATGAACGTTTCTTCATCACGCATTTCGCCCACCAGCATGATGTCTGGATCTTGACGAACCGCGTGTTTCATCGCGATCTCGAAGTCCTTCACATCAATGCCGACTTCTCGCTGATTGATCAAGGCCTTGTCTTCGGTGTAGACGAACTCAATGGGATCTTCCAGCGTCAGAATATGCTTCCGATACAGCTGGTTGGTGTAGTTTAGCATCGAGGCAATCGTGGTCGATTTACCCGATCCTGTAACGCCCGCCAAAAGAATCATTCCCATATCAAAGTGGCAGAGCGACTCCATCACTTCCGGCAGGTACAATCCTTTGAAATCAGGAATGAATTGATTCACTCGCCGCGCGACCAACCCGATATTTCCCATCTGTTGCAACATGTTGACCCGGAATCGCCACGTTACACCATCCACGTCCACGGTATATGAAAAGTCAGCACCGCCTTCATCATCGAAGATCCTACGACTGCGATCATCCATCATCGGCAGCAACAGGCTGAGCATCTCTTCCGCGTCGATCGGACCGCGATTGAGAGCTTTCAGTTCACCGCGTTCTCGGATCAACGGTGGCTTGCCGACTTTCAGGTGAAGGTCACTGCCTTCGATCTTTACAAGCGCGCGAAAGAGCTTGTTGACGGGAATCTCTTCCTTCTTCTTGTTAAAGCGTTTGGCAAAATCGTCGGCATCGGGAGCGACTGCTTCATTCTCAGCAGGAGCGGTCTTCTCGGCATGAGCCATCTTGTCACCTCGTTGCAACGTGTCAGGCGGCAATCGCCGCAGTAGCAGCTAAAGTCGAACGGCGACGCCCTGTGCGGCCATCACCTCTTTTGTCTCACGAATCGTAAACTCTCCGAAATGGAAGATGCTGGCCGCGAGAGCCGCATCTGCCTTTCCAACCGTGATCGCGTCCGCCAAATGTCTCGGGTGCCCTGCGCCGCCGCTCGCAACCACCGGAATCGAAACCGCCGCACTGACAGCGGCAGTAATCTCTAAATCGTATCCATCCTTGGTTCCATCGCAATCCATACTCGTCAAGACGATCTCGCCCGCGCCAAGCTCTTCGACGCGGCGAGCCCAGGCGACGGCTTCCAGCCCCGTCGGCTTGCGTCCACCGTTAACATGAACTTCCCACACTTCGTGCCCGTTATAGTCAATGCGTTTCGGATCGATGTTCACGACGATGCACTGGCTGCCGAACCGAAGTGCGGCTTCGCGGACGAACTCGGGTCGATAGCAAGCCGCCGAATTGATCGAAACCTTATCGCATCCCGCGCGAAGCAATACGCGAATATCCTCAATCGTGCGGATTCCACCTCCGACCGTTAACGGCATGAAAACCTGCTCGGCGGTTCGTTGAACAACATCGATCATGATATCGCGTTGCTCGTGGCTCGCCGTAATATCCAGGAAGACCAGCTCATCGGCACCTTCAGCCTCGTACCTTGATGCGACCTGCACCGGGTCACCCGCGTCGCGCAGATTCACAAAGTTCGTGCCTTTGACGACACGGCCTTCTGCCACGTCCAAGCAGGGGATCACACGTTTCGCAAGCATCAGCAATCGAATGAAGTAGGCGAGATTATCCAACCATCAGAATGCCGGAACTTACTTGGCAGCTTCTGGTTACGAGCAAAGCACTACTCTAAGCCGGGCCTTCAGCGGGGTCAACACTCCTAGCGAAGGGCTTCGCCCTTGAAATCCAAAGTACCAAATCTCAAGGACCTCGACGGACCGCTTGCAGTCTACTCGCAATTTGCGAGTAAACTGTGTGTGTTGGTCCCCAAAGCATTTACACCCGAGTCTGGCCCCAATGAACTGGTTCGTCGGCGCTGCGTTAATCCTTGTGCTGTCCTTGATCTTTGATCTGGGATTGTTGGCGTACGCGATGTACACGCTGTTGGGCATACTTTTTGTGAGCCGGTACTTGACCCGCAACTGGGCCGAGAGCTTGACGGCCGATCGCGAATGCAATCGTTTGACCGCCGATGTTGGAGACAGTGTTGCGGTTGTCATTAATGTTCAGAACCAGGGCAAGTTGCCGATTCCCTGGTGTTTGGTGGAGGACTTGCTGCCCCGACGCGCGTTGATTCACGATCCTCCCAATCTTGCCGTCGAAGGGCGACGTTTGCAGCTGTCCATGCTCCGAGCCGGTGCCAGGCAATCCCTGATGTACCAACTTACGTGTAATCGTCGCGGCTATTACCAGCTTGGGCCGCTCGTGCTTGAAACGGGTGATCTGTTCGGATTGCATCGCCGCTATCGAGTTGCGACCAAGCCGCACTTCTTGCTCGTGTTGCCGCAAGTAATTCCGCTGGAAGGATACGACGTCAGCTCGAAGCGTCCGATTGGCGAAGTGCGTATGACCTATCGGCTCTTCGAAGATCCCACACGAATCGCGGGAGTTCGTCGTTACGAGGCAGGCGACCCGATGAGCCGTGTGAACTGGCGCGCGACGGCTCGTACAGGGCAATTGCACAGCAAAGTCTACGAGCCGTCAACGGTCGCCGGCGCGACCATCTTGCTGGAATATCACGAGTCGACACATAGCCGCAAGCACGAGCCGATGCGAAGCGAGTTGGCCGTCACGACAGCCGCCTCGATCGCGAACGCAGTCTACGAAATGGGGCAGCAAATTGGACTCGTCACGAACGGGCGCGATGCGGCAGACCGAATCCGCCAGGAGGGATGGGACTACGACATCCGCACTCGCGATGCAGCGCGCAGCGCGGCCAGTATGCGAGACGCTAGCGATCGTCTGCAACCGCTTGTTGTCGAGACACAACGCGGCGCCGACCAATTGATGCAAATCCTCGAAACGCTAGCCCGAGTCGAGTTGACCGACGGCCTAACTCTGCCGCAACTGGCCGGTGAAACAATGGACCAATTGCCGCGCGACGCAACGATCATCGCGATTCTTCCCACCGTAACGACCGAAACAGCAATCACACTTGGCAGCCTCCGACGACAAGGTTACGCGGTCACCGCGATCTTGAACCTGTACGATGAGTATGACTTTGCCCAAGCCGCCGGGCCGTTGATCGCCGAAGGAATTGACGTTCAACACTTGAAAGACGAAATGTCTATAGTTTCCGTTTGCCGAAAGTTTGTATTGAGGTAGTCGAGAGTCAAGAGCCACAATGTCCAGCTTGGTTCTTAGCCCTCGCCTCTCGTCACTGGACTCTCCACGCTCCTCATGAAGCCTCGCCCAACACTCGCCGACTATGTAATCATTGCGATCAGTCCTGCGCTGATCATGGCGTTGGTAGGCAGTCTTGTATTTTTTCTGCTCGAAGTGTTATACCAGGGCCAGTACCAGGCCCGTCTGCAATACGTGTTCGCGCTCTTTGTATTTGCCGCCGTGCTGATCGGTCGTATATCGATCGAAGAGGGCCGCGAACGGGCGTTAGCCTTCTCGGTCATTCTCTCCGTCGCAGTGTTGCTTGTGATGGGCAAGTTCGTTGAGTTCTCTGGGATCTTTGAGCGACTCAGCTTGGTCATCAACGCTGGCTTGGTTGTTCTCATCCTTTGGTGCTCGAACAAGCTGACGTGGGATTGCACGGTAATCGACGAGCGGCAAGATGCCTCCGGGGAAGGCCTGCTGCAGACAGTCGGAATGGATGATGATCCGGTCGAGGAAGACGGCATAGCAGAAGAGCCAGAAGGAGCTACCGGCAGCGCACCTGTGGAGGAACCTCCGCGATCGTGGTGGCAACGGCTTGTCGCAGCGAGGAACAAGAAGCACGCGCCGGGCGTCTGGGTCGTCTACTTCTCGATGGCTGCGCTGCCACTTTTCGGAGTCGGGCAAGGGTTCATATTTCGTCAGAGCGACGACAGCCGACGGTTCGTCTTCAAGCTGCTGGTCGTCTACGTCGCAGCGGCCCTTGGATTGCTACTTACAACAAGTTTCCTCGGACTACGCCGCTACTTGCGTCAACGTCGCATCGAAATGCCAACACAAATGGCGGGGGCATGGCTTGGCACGGGCGCAATTATGATCGTCGCGTTGCTGCTGTTTTGCATGCTCTTACCGCGTCGCAACGCCGAGTATTCGATAACCGATCTGCCAGCCTTCGCCGGTTCGCCCGATGACTTACAAGCTAATCGGTGGGGCTTCGGAAACGACGGGCCGGAAGAAGACGACGCAAGACGACAAGTAGCTCGTGAGGATGCGAAGCAGGAATCCGGAAAGCCCGGCGACGATGAAGGAGCCGTAAAAGAGAAATCGAAAGACGGCAAGGGCAAGTCTGAACCCGATAAGTCCGGCCAGCAACAAGGCAAGAACAAAGGTAAATCAAGTAAAAGTGAAGGTGACGAGAAGTCGTCCGACCAAGGCAGTAAGAAAAAGGGTGGCGAAGAGAAGGGATCTGAGCAAAAACAATCTGACAACAACAATCAAACGCAAGAAGACAAGCAAGGCCAGCAATCGGAGGGCAAACAAAGCGAGAACGAATCGTCCGAATCCGACGCGGAACAACGCGAAGACCGCGCTAGCGAAGAGCAATCGGGGTCCGAGAAATCGGAGCAGGAAAAACAGGACGACCAGAACAACGACTCCAGCGAAGAGAAAGAACAGTCCAACAACGAGCAAAATCAACAGAGCCAGAGTAAGTTCGACCCGGCAAAGCTGGCGCAGCAGCTCGGGGGCGGAATCGGCATGCTGCTAAAGTTAGTGTATTGGTTGATCGTTATCCTGATCGTCGCCTGGTTCCTATGGAAGTATTGGGACCAGGTTCGCGAGGCCGTGCAGAACTTCATTCAAGCAGTGCGCGAGTTCTGGGCAAAGCTGTTTGGCGGCTCGGTTGAAGCTGCGACGGAAGTCACCGCAGAGACAGTCGACTCCATACCACCGCCGCCGCCTTTCTCTTCCTTCGCCGACCCGTTTCAATCGGGACTTGCCAAGCAACTGCCCTTGGATCAGCTGATCAAATACAGCTTCGAAGCCTTCGAAGCATGGGCCCGCGAACGAGGCTTTGCTCGTCGACAAGATCAAACGCCCCACGAGTTCGCAGAGCAAGTTGCTCAGGCCGGAACTGGCGTTTCACAGGAAGCAATTCGACTTGCCGAACTCTACAGCCGAGCGGCGTACTCACGCGACACCATGCCACAGACGAGTGGTCAGTTATTGCAACAGCTCTGGCAGAGGCTGACGTAACTCAGCGAACAACGGCTCCACCGTCAAACCTTTGTCGCCACAGGAATCTCGAATCCCTTACGATTCGAATCCTTCAGCAGTGCGTTCGCTTGATCCGCGTAGTCTCCGATGTGTCGTTCCGTCTTCGGATCATACGTCAATGACGGACCAACAACGTAGTTTGATCCCTCTTGCGGGACGCCTACTCCCTTACTCATGATGTCATGCAGACGCTGGAAGTGTTCTGATGCATCCGAGTTGTCGACGAAACCACCGGCCTTCGAGTTAAACGGTACGTTGCTGCCCAGGCGGTACGAGTTGTTCATCAGATGCCCCAGCACACAACCGTAGTGAGCTTCCATCGCGTTACCGTTGGCCATCGAAGGATCACCAGCTCGGCACGCAGCAATGAAGGCACCCCAATTTCCACCGGGCGTGACTTTGCCGGGCTTGACCGAAACGTTCTCGCCGTCTTTCGCGCCCTTGGCGTAGTACTTGCCGCGAATGATCTTTCCGCCATCTTCAAAGTAGTATTCGTTCTCGACCTGTCGTTCGTATCCTTCGTGGTTCACGTTCCGGACATTAAAGAACACGTACTGGCCATTGGGATACTCGGCAACTGCAAACATCGTGTTTGGCGTTTCGCCTTGATCGTTCCACTGGAAGCGACCGCCGAGTGCCATAACGCGGACCGGATGCGTCTGGTCCTTGTCGAGTGCCCAACGCGCGACATCCAATTGGTGCGTTCCCTGATTATTCATGTCGCCGTTACCGGACTTCCAGAACCAATGCCAGTTGTAGTGGACATAGTTGCTGTGAAATTCGTCGATGTCCGCGGGCCCTCGCCACAAATTCCAATCCAAGTTCGACGGTGCCGGTCCAATCGGTTTGTGACCGATGCTGCCGCGTGGCTTACAGCAATAGCCGTACGATATCTTCAGCTTGCCGAACTGACCCGCTTGAATGGCTTCGTGCAAGCCGGCGACACTGGCGCTGCTGCGGGTCTGCGTCCCATGTTGAATGACGACGCCGTATTTCTTTTGTGCCTCGACGACAACACGGCCTTCGTCGCAATCGTGGCTCATTGGCTTTTCGACATACACGTGCTTGCCGGCTTGCGCAGCCCAAACCGTAATGAGCGAGTGCCAATGATTTGGTGTTGCCACCGAGATGGCATCCAGGCTCTTATCCTCGAGGGCCTTGCGGACGTCGCTGAATCCCTTGGTCGTGTATTTCCCTTCGGTCCGGCTCGCAACTTTTTTCAACGCACCGCTCAAAACGTTTTCGTCAGGGTCGATCAGATGCGAGAGCTCCACGTTGGGCTGTCCCAACCAGCCGTCCATGTGGCTCCGTCCACGACCGTTCAATCCCGCGATCCCAATTCGCAACCGGTCGTTCGCGCCAATTACTTTGCCAGACGCCTTCGTGCCTGAAATCACGAACGAAGAGGCGGCAACTGCCGAAGAAGCTTGAAGGAAGTTACGGCGATTGATACGTGACATCGTGATTGACTCCGCGAATTGAGGAAGTGGCAACAGGGTCCCGATGGCTTGATGATAAGAGATCCAGCGATTCGTTACAAATCGAACCTGATTCGAGAGGAGACGCCAAAACTGTTTCGAGAGGAAGCCGTAGCCTGATCGAAGTGCCGAAACGCCCCTGTCACACAAGCCAGCGACCGACCGAGTTAACGACTGAATGCTGCCAACTGCATCCCGATGAGCCAATCGTCATGGTCTCGGCCTTCTGTGGTGACAAAGTACCGACCATAAGCCGTCAGTCGCCAATTGGCGTTGACCCACAGATGTGCCCCGACTTCGGGATAAACGGCGCTGAGCCAATCGTCGACGCCCGATTCCTCTTCGCCGAATTCATCAATCCACCCGTCGTCGTCATTGTCTCGCCCGTCCCAATCTGCCAACTCGACGCCACGTGAGACACCGTGAAACGTTCCAACTCCCACAAAAGGTGCGACCCGAGACGGAGTCTGCAATCGCACACCCGCGTCCAAGCCGAGATACCCTTCATCGTCACCGATATAGGTTGCCAGCGAGGCGCGGCCAGTCGTCCAACTCGTCGAATAACCTTCTACGCCCAGCTCACCGCCGACAAATGGTTTTTCTGCATCTGCTTGATATTGCGCTCCGCCACTCAGGTAAAGGCCGCCAAGCCCATCGGCGTGCCGAGCATCGAGCGCCTGTTTTGCTTTGCCAAGCAAATCGAATCGCTCCGCCCCGTCTGCATACTTTGCGGCATAGACCTCGTCGTCCATCGCATAACGCGACTTCAGCAACGAGCAGCCGCTACAAGTAAGCACGAGGAGGCAGGCGAGGAGTGAACGCATATTACCTCTTGGTATGGAGACGGACGGCTGGCTCTGATTACCAAGTGAGCGCGAAGGTTACAACACGAATCGCACAAGGAGAGCCATGACAGCATTGGCAGCAGCGCAGCCACGATCGCCGTCTCGCATGAGCTATCGAAACGGGTCTTTGGCCTTCTTATCTTTCTTTCGGCGCTGATGGGAAAGGTAGGTCGCGATTTCCATCCTGGACATCTTTTGATTCGTATCGGAATCAAACTCTAAGAAGACGTCCTCGCTCAGAAGGCCAACGGCGGAGCGGTCTGCCACCAGCTCGTTCAAATCGATGAAGCTGTTTTTATTCTTGTCGTACAGCTTTAGCAGCCGGGCGGCCTCGAATCGATCTTCTTGTTCGACGCCGCGATCTTGACGTTTCTTCGCAAAACGAGCAGCAACTTCGAAAACGGTAATCTTGCCGTCTTTGTCGGTATCGAATAGCGCTGGATCTGACGGCCAACCAGTTTTTTCCATCTCGTCCGCATCCACAAATCTATCTCGATTCAGGTCGTAGCGCATAAAGAAACGTTGAGCGTTCGCCTGGTCCGACCGCGCAATCCCGTTGTCTTGCTTTCGCATGGAAAGTCCCATCGCGATCTCGTGCATTACCAGTTTTCCGTTGCGATTAGCATCGTACGTTTTTGGATCAGCCGGCCATTGCGCCGTCTTGGTCTCTTCAAGGCTCAGCTGTTGGTCGCCGTCCTTGTCATTCTTACGAACGTACTGCAGCGCGTTCCATTGATCGAGGGCTTCGACTCCGAGGTCCTGAAAGTCAGCGGCCAACTGCTTGCCCAATTCAAACGGGGAAAGTCGTCCATCTTTGTTGGCATCAAATATCGAGATATCGTTAGTCAACGGAAACGTTTGAGCTTCTTTCTCCGAAAGCAAACGATCTCCATTGCCATCGTACAAGTTGATCATCCGAGTCGCGTTGTACATATCCGGAACGGTAATCTCAAACTGCTTCCGCATATTCGCAAAATGGATCGCGACTTCCAAATTCGTCAACTTATCATTGCGATTCAAATCGAAGCGGCGCGGTTCAATCAACCACTTCAGCTGGCCCATCTCTTTCGCGTCCAGAACACCATCCTTGTTCTCGTCCGACTCCCGCATAACGTCATTGGCCATATTATGATCGCCACCGATCAGCGTTACATCGAGGAGATCGGCACTTGCCAACTCGATGCGATTCTGAGCAAAGGAGATCGCTGACTGGAGCAGGAGAAAAGCTAGGAGGCTAACGCTAGTGACCGACGAAGATTTGCTGAGCCTCACAACACGCACCTCCGAAAAGAGAAGCAATCAAAGTTTCTACCGATATCGCACTTTAATCCTACCGGCCATTAGGCATCGCAGCAAACATTGCATCGTATTGCCAGACTCCTTCCAATGCCGCTTGCCCTACCTTGGCCAAATCCGGAATCGGTTGCGTAACACCATGAGGCGCATTGCCGGTGAGAATTCGCAAACTGCAGACACCATCCGTCAGCCTTGCTCCGGTGGGATCTCACGCCCGTGTGGGTCTTCGGCAGTGTCTTCGAGTTCTGCGGCAAGTTCTTCGCGAAGTTCAGCGCCGAGGAAATGTTCTACTCGCGCTGCTGACTCGTGAAGATGGTCGGCAGGCAAATCGAAATGCTTCGCCATGTAGCTCTCCCACAAACGGTGAGCCCGCACCAAACGCTTTGCCCTTTCACGACCAGGTGGAGATAGTTCGTAGCTGCTCCCACGCACAGCCACATCACCGCTTGCGGCAAGTCCTCTTGCGGCGAGATAAGTTGGCCACGTCCGCGTCCCGATCATCGCAGTCAGCTGATTTAACGCCAACGCCGTCGCGTCAGACTCTTCTTCCATGCGATAGAGAAGACCGAGGATGTCTTCCGCGATAATGGAGCGCGAGAGCCGGGCTTGGTCGAGTACTTTGCTAATAACGCCGTAACGCGGGCCGAACATCGCGGCGATTGTGAACAATCCTCCCGCCGCCACGGCCATCATCCCGGCCGTGCTGGTATCAACGACTTCAGGGTAGCCAAGCCGCGTAAACACGATCGATGGGAGCGTGATCGCTGAGAGATGTCCTAGAAACGCGCTCAGTGCTGCCACGGCGAGACTGATGGCGATCAACCGGTCCAAACGGTCAGTCAGCAAATGAGCCGTGGCTGCTGGCGCAATCAGCATTGCAATTACGAGGATACTCCCGACGCTTTCGAATGCCGAGACAAGCGTCGCTGCCGTAACCGCCATGAGGGCATAGTGCATGGCATGCGAGTTGATGCCCATCGTCGTAGAGATTGCTGCATCGAACGCGCTAATTCGCAACTCCTTAAAGAACAAAGTGACCAAGAGCAGATTCGCCAACAGTACAAGTCCATTTACGACCGCAGCACGTGGAATCTGCGTATTCGGAACGGTATCCATCACTGTCGTTTCAATGATGCCGTACAGGACACAATCCGGATCGATATGAACTTGATCAGCCTTCAAACGAATGAGCAACAAGCCAACTGCGAATAAAGTCGTGAACACAACGCCCAGCGCGGCACTCGCTTCGACACGGCCCAACTTCTGCACCCACTCGGTCAAGACTGCCGAGACCACACCAATCACGAGCGCTCCAATAAACATGGCCGCATGCCGCCATGAATCGTAGGTCGCCGAAGAAATCCAACCGGCTTGCTGCAAAGAATGCGCAAGTAAGAATGCGACAACGATGCCGGGCAGCGTCGTGTGAGCCAGTGCGTCGCCCATCATGCTTTGCCGGCGCATTACGAGAAAGACTCCGGGAAGGGAACAGGCCATCGCGGCGAGTGCTGCAGTGACGACCGTCCATGTGTCGTACGCATCCCAGCCGCACACGTTCAATGCTTTACGCAGCAACATCGCTAGAGCAAGACATGCACCGAGGCTAAGAGTTGCAACCACGTAGCGTCCGGCGGCGGAGCGTCGCGTCGAGTCGATCGAATTGAGAGTGGCGGGCGAGTTCATGACGTACTTTGTCGTATGGTTGATCCGGGTGCCGAATCGATAGCGTGCGGACTCGGCGGCACGGTCATGTGTGGATAGCGCTCTGAAAGCAGCCGCTCCAGCGACTCGACAATATCGGCGGCCAAAAGATGCTCGATGTCATCTGCGTCCCGATCGACGTGGCTCGGGGCGATGTCAGCATGTTCGATCAAATACAGTTCCCATAAGCGATGATTCCTGACGACACGATGCGCCAATTCGGCACCCCGGTTCGTCATTCGATAGCCACCTTCTCGGACCACCGCGATGAAGTTCGACTTCTCCGCCGTTCGAAGCAAATGGCGCAGTCGCTTCAGTGTCCAAGACCGCATTGGCAGCAATTCGTTTGCAGAAACGATATGGTTTACAAGTTGAGAGCTCATCGGTGCCGCAGGATCGCAATGAGGTTCCAGGTATTCGAAGAGGGCTCGCAAGATGTGCTGGCGGCCGACTGCGGTCTTCAGCCGGCGGTGCGTCACAATGCGGACGATCACGCCTCGCCTGACGCCAAGAAACAGACTGATGATGAAGAACAACGCGCCGGTCAGCACAATGACGGGGCCGGCTGCCAGACGGGGGAACATCGCGCTGAGCAGAACGCCGCAAAACGCGCCGCTCCCTCCCAGGCACGCCGCAATCGCCGTCGTTCGACCCAGCCGATCCGACCAGAACCTCGCGGCCGCAGCCGGCGTGATGAGCATCGCGACGACCAACAATAGCCCGACGCTTTGCAAACCAATGACGGTTACGCCCGCAACCAGCAACATCAGCGAAAGATCGAGTCGAAACACGGGCCAGCCCTGCGACGATGCAAATTTGTCATCGAAGCTCAGTAAGGAGAATTCCTTAAACAGCAGCCCAATGACGATGAGGATAGCGAGAGAAGCTTCGCCGATTATCCAAACATCGGCCGAGACCATGGATGCTGTTTTGCCGAGAATAAAGTGGTTCAATCCGGCCTGGCTCCCGCTGGGGATATATTGCACTGCTTTAAACAATGACATCCCAGCACCAAAGAACACGCTTAAGACGATCGCCAACGCGGCATCTTCCTTGATCCGTGTGTACCGAAGAATCAGTTTGGTACACAGGATTCCCGCAACTCCGGCAAGCAACGCCCCGACGAGCAACCCCGGCAACCACTTGCCACCGTCGGTTTTGATTCTCTCCATCACGAGAAATGCAATCGCAATTCCTGGCCAGGTCGAATGGCTAACGACATCTCCGATCAACGAACGTTTGCGAAGAAGCATAAAGACACCGACGATGCCCGCCGCTGCGCCTAACATCGTTGTGCCGATCGCCACGATGCGAGTGTTGTAGTCACGCAGCAGAAGCGTTCGCTTTACGTCAGACAACGCCGGCCACTCGAGCCGATCACGCGATAGCGACCTCGCCGGGGGACGAGTTGAATGAGAATGATCGAGTGGCTCGGCAATGCAGCTTGCAGCGTTTCCTAAGTAAATGACTGCAACCAAAAGCGCAAAGCCGATTCGTTTCTCGACCGAACTCATCCGCCGCTCTCACCAAGTGTCATCTTGTGCCCAACTTGATCCAGCAGCGCCAGCTTACCTCCATACGTCTTACGAAGGTTCTCGCGGGTAAACACCTCGCTTGTCGGACCGGTCGCAACTAATCGCATGTTCAGGAGCATTACGTGATCGAAATACTCGGTCACGGTCTGCAAATCATGATGCACCACGAGCGTTGTCCTTCCACGTTCACGAAGTTCACGCAAGATTTCGACAATTGCTCGCTCCGTCGAGGCATCGACTCCGGCGAACGGTTCGTCCATCAGATACAGATCGGCGTCTTGCACGAGCGCCCGCGCGAGAAACACCCGTTGTTGCTGGCCACCCGACAGTTGGCTGATCTGACGCTTCGCGTAGTCAGCCATGCCAACGCGATCAAGCGCCTCCATCGCGGTTTGACGGTGACGGCGCATAACAGGAAAGCACCAACCGATTTTCCGGTAAAGCCCCATCGCCACAACATTTAACGCGTTCACCGGAAAGTCCCAATCAACGCTCTCACGTTGCGGAACATAACCAACGCGATCGCGTTGCTTGCGATACTCCTCGCCAAACACTCGAACTTCCCCCGATGCCTTCGGGACAAGATCGAGAACCGCGTTGATCAACGTACTCTTGCCAGCGCCGTTAGGGCCAACAATCGCAACTAATTTTCCGAGCGGTGCGGTATAGTCGATATCCCATATGACGGGTTTGCGATGGTACGCGACGGTCATATCGTGGATCGACAGCGGAGACGATGCGGGATGCTCGTTCTCGATCTTCGATCGGGACTGCTGAGCAAGAACGGAGCGAATCATGGGTGTAGTTTTCCATTTAGCCCACTTTCGGGAGCTTCGCCACCCAAGGCTCGCGTGATTACGGTGACGTTATGGTCCATCATCCCGATATACGTTCCCTCGTAACTGTCAGGCGATCCCATCGCATCCGAAAACAGTTCCCCACCGATCTTGACCTCCCAACCCTGTTGTCCGGCTCCTTCGATGATCGAACGAACATTCTTCTCGGAGACACTCGACTCAACAAAGATAGACGGGATCTTCTTCTCGACGATGAACTCAACTAGATTGTTGATATCCCGAACGGCGGCTTGTGATTCAGTACTCAGTCCTTGGACCGATCGAACCTCAATTTTGTACGCCCGAGCGAAGTATCCGAACGCGTCGTGAGCAGTAATTAAAACGCGCCGATTTTCCGGGATCGTAGCGATGGATTGCTTTGCGTATGCATCGAGCTTCGACAATTCCTCGCGATAAGCAACGGCGTTCGTGATGTAAAAGTCGGCGTTCGCAGTGTCGTATTCTCCGAGTGCCTTCGCTATAAACGCGACGCACTCGCTCCAAGCGCTGACATCCATCCACACGTGCGGATCGAAATGCCCGAGAAACTCGGGTGGCTCGCGCAAAAAGTCCGGATCGATCTCCTCGGTAATCGGATAAACCGGCTTGCCGTTTCTCGCAAGGCTTGTGAAATTGTCGGCCATCCGCCCCTCAAGACTCAGCCCCGAATAGAAAACAACGTCGGCACCCATCAGTTGTTTCACGTCATTTCGCGTTGGCTTGTACAGGTGAGGGTCAACACCTTCGCCCATCAGCCCCTTGACCTCGGCTTTGTCACCCGCGACTTCGCGGACGATGTCCTTCACCATCCCGCAAGTCGCGACAATTCCGTAGGGATACGTCACCGGCGGCGAGTCGCTGGTAACTCCTGTCGAATCGCCAGCAACGATGACGCCAGGTTCACTCGCAGGATTACAGCCGAACGAGAAAAATAGACCAAGCAACACAATAGGCCAGATATGTCGCACATAAACCTCCACATCAATACGGGTTACGTCAATGCTATCTATAGTTTTTGCCTGCACCAATAACATATTTTGACTAATCAAACTTGTCAACCGGGAGTTGTAGAATTCGTAGGGCTGGCGGCTGCTCGTTGTGCCTAATCTGCGGCTTCTACCGGGGCCGAGCAAAAGGTGACCACTGCGACCGATGTTGCGTCGATGTATGGTTTTACGGCGAGATAATAGGTCTCCCCCAACAATGGCTTCCGGGACTCGTGTCCCGAAGAATTGACCACCTCCCCAGGCGCCGATACGATAGACAGACTTTTAGAGGCGTTGCTGTGCCATGGTCGACCAATCGGTTCGGTGTGATATGGGCATGACCTACTTCAGGCGTTTTCGGATGGAGATCAACCTACGGGGTCCGATCTTTACCCCGCCCCCGCTCCCATCCGACTACCGTCTCGTCGAATGGTGTTCGAGCCTTGTCGATGCACATGCTGAAGCCAAATACCACAGTTTTTGCTACGAGATCGACGCCAACGTCTTCCCCTGTCTCGGAGAGCGGGATGGATGCCTGCGGCTGATGCGTGAAATAGCCAAGCGCGACGGATTTCTCCACGAAGCAACTTGGCTACTTGCCCACGAAGATGGTCCAGACGGCTTTGATTACTGTGGGACTGTCCAAGGCGTGCAAGATTCTGCGTTTGGGGCAATCCAAAACCTTGGAATTACGATGGCACACCGCGGTCGCGGGCTCGGCACACATCTCTTACATCGAGCGTTACTCGGGTTCCAAGAGGCCGGTTTAGACAAGGCGTACCTCGAGGTAACGGCACAGAACACGGGTGCCGTCAAGCTCTATCATCGACTCGGTTTTCGCCGCGTGAAGACCGTATACAAGGCAGCCGACGTTGCCTACGCGTGATGCAGAGAGTACGCTCTTCGTTTCTGATCTCGACAGCATCAACGCCCGAAGGCGGGTTGTTTGAGCTGTGAATCCCTTCTCGATGGGCTCACTGCCTAACAGGATACCTCTGTGGCGAACCAAGTTTACTCGCAACAGTTTGATAACGGATTGACATTGCTCGCCGAGCCGATGGACTGGTTGGAGTCGGCCGCATTCAGCTTGTTGATACCGTCGGGCGCGGATCGCGACCCGAAACATCTGTTGGGCTTGAGCAACTTTGTCTGCGAGATGGCTCAGCGGGGATGTGGCAGCCGGTCCAGCCGTCAGTTCATCGAAGATCTTGAGCTTCTCGGGGTCGATAGTTCAGGCTCAGTTTCGAATGCTTTCACTTCCTACGGCGGATCCATGCCCGCAGAGAAGCTGGCTGATGCGTTAACGATCTACGCGGATGTCGCACGACAGCCACACATGAGCGGCGAGCAATTCGAAGATGCGCAGCAGGTCTGTATTCAGGAAGTACGGTCGCATGAAGACGACCTGGCTCACAAGGCCATGACAGAATTGCGACGCCAACGCTATCCCAATCCGTACAGCCGTGTCAGCTATGGGAATCTTGAAACGATCCAACAGATCAAGATCGACGATGTTAGAGAGCACTTTCGAGTGTTCCATCAGCCACAAGGAGCCATCCTCAGTGTCGCGGGAAAGATCGACTGGCCGTCACTGTGCGCTCACGTTGAACAGTTGTTCGACGACTGGACGGGCAGCAATCAGCCGATCGACGAGACCCAAGCACCCGCCGAGCCCTACTCGCATATCGCGCACGACTCAAGCCAAACTCACCTTGCGGTATCTTACGACAGTGTTCCCTATTCCGCCGACGATTACTTCCAGTCGCATGGAGCCGTCGGCGTACTCAGTGGTGGAATGAGTTCGCGATTGTTTACCGAAGTGCGGGAAAAACGAGGCCTGTGTTACGCCGTGTACGCTTCCTGCGAGACGGTTCGAACGCGTGGAGCCGTGGTATCGTACGCGGGCACAACCACCGAACGCGCGCAAGAGACGCTAAACGTATTGGTTGATGAGCTCCTGCGATTGCGTAAGGGCGTTCGCGAAGAAGAGCTACAAAGGCTAAAGGCGCGAATCAAAAGTCAATTAATCATGGCTCAAGAGTCCAGCAGCGCTCGCAGCAGTCAAATCGCCTGGGATTGGTATCACCTGAATCGAGTCCGTGGGCTCGATGAACTCAGCTCAATCATCGACGCATTGACTTGCGTCACGATCAACAAGTATCTCGACGACAACCCGCCTCGCGACTTTCGCGTCGTGACACTCGGTGCCAAACAGCTGGAGATCCCTCGTGGAATTTCGTAGGCAGACGCTCGACAACGGCTTGGAAGTCATCGCGGAAACAAGTCCCAAGGCTTATTCAACGGCGATCGGTTTCTTCGTCAACACCGGTTCGCGAGACGAAACCGATGAAATCTCGGGCGTCAGCCACTTCCTCGAACACATGGTCTTCAAGGGAACGCCAACACGAAGCGCCGCGGATGTCAATCGCGAGCTCGACGAGATCGGCTCCCAGTCGAATGCTTTCACCAGCGAAGAGCACACGGTCTATTACGCCCGCGTGTTACCTGAATACCAAAGCCGTGCGTCAGATTTGCTAAGCGATATCATGCGTCCGTCACTTCGAGACGAAGACTTCGAGATGGAAAAGCAAGTGATCATCGAAGAAATCGCAAAGTACGAAGATCAGCCACCGTTCGGAGCGTTCGAAAAGTGCATGAGGGCGCACTTTGGCGAGCACCCACTCGGACGGAGTGTGCTTGGTACGGCCGAGACGGTTGGCTCGCTGACTTCGGAGCAGATGCGATCGTACTTCGAACAGCGTTACAGCCCTGGGAACATCGTGCTCGTGGCAAGCGGAAACGTTGACTTCGAGCAGCTCGTTTCAGATGCTCAACGAAACTGTGGCGCATGGACGCCGTTCCATGTTGCCCGTGTAACGCCCCGTGCAAACGAGCACTCGGAATTTCAAGTCATAAAAAAGGACACTGCCGCGCAAGAGTACGTCGTTCAAATCACGAATGGCCCCGCTGCTGATGATGACGACCGATACGCAGCGCGACTGATGGCAACGATCATTGGCGACGATACGGGAAGTCGGCTGTTTTGGGAGTTGATCGATACGGGACGCGCGGAATTTGCTTCGATCAGCCCGTACGAATTTCAGGGGACAGGAATGCTGATGACGTACCTGGCATGCAGGCCGGAAGACACGGCAGAATGCCTCGCACAGATTCGCAATGTCTACGAACATGCCCAACACAGCGGCGTCGCCGACGAGGAACTCCTGCGTGCCAAAAGCAAGATTTGTTCCGATCTAGTACGACACAACGAGAGCCCGGCTCGTCGCTTATTCTCGGTGGGCAACAACTGGCTGCAGCGAAATTCGTATCGCACGGTGCGCGAAACCGTCGAGAACTATCAGGCCGTTACTATCGATGAAGTGAATGCCGTCTTGTCGAAGTACCCTCTGACGGTCGGCACAACCGTTGCGGTCGGCCCCCTCGCGGAAATCACGACATGATCCGCAAATCTCTTCCAACAAGTACTTCGCATTGTTTTTTGTGGCGGTAACGCCGCGCCTCGCTGCTCTCGCAAATCCTGTTGGGCGACACTGAACTAGAACGTCACTTGATTGGGCGTGTTGCTGGGCCAGACGAAGTTCCAACAAAGATGAGACCATGAAGCTAAAACTGCACGCCCCTTCCGTAGCGATTAGGCTACTATCCCTTTCAACTTCTTTCGCAGGAGACGGTTACCTAACAAAGATCGGCCGGGCTCTTGGATATGGAATCAGCGACGGGTATCACGCCCAGCGTTACAGCGTGCCGGGGTGCAGTTCGTGCAACGGTTCCTCACCCGTACAACAGCCGATGATGATGCAGCCACTGAGGCCGCAGCCGACGGCAGCTGCCCATTCGCTGCGGCCAGCTTCTCAATTCCAGCATGCGGGTTACCCAGTCGGATATCCAACGATGTCGATGTCTTCGTCCTGGTATCAACCGCAGCGGCCAGCATACCGTCAACCGACGTCGCGCTGGTAACGCGTCCCTTGCTCCGAATGCCTCGTTGAGCGATTGTTACGAATCCTCTACAATTCCGCACCTCGTTTAATGGCAAGCCACAGGCGAGTGTGTGGCTCGAAACACCGTCGCTTGCGGCTTGCCGTTAACCAACAGATAGGTTGCTCCACTTTCAAAGAGAATCCAAAGAGCTATGGAACGAACGCTAGTATTGCTTAAGCCTGACTGTGTCGAACGCCGTCTCATGGGCCAGATTATTAGCCGATTCGAAGAGAAAGGGTTGAATATCATCGCGATGAAGATGATTCGTGTGACCCCGGAACTCTCGAAGCAGCACTACGCTGAGCACGTCGAGAAACCGTTCTATCCTGGGTTGGAAGCGTTCATCACCGGCTCGCCAGTCGTCGCGATGATCGTCGAAGGGCTGGAAGTAATTCGAGTGATTCGCGACATGCTCGGTGCAACGAGCGGACTAAAAGCCGCCTCCGGAACGATTCGCGGCGACTTTAGCAGCAGTCGCCAAATGAATCTTGTTCACGCCTCGGATGGACCGCAAGCCGCCGCTCGTGAGATGCAACTGTATTTCGCGGATAACGAAGTTCAGGGCTATGAACCAACGTTGACCCCGTGGCTTAAGGCCGGCGACGAATAGACTCAAACGTTCATCGCGTCAGCTGGCCCGCCGGAGTTTCAGCTCGTAAGCTTTCGATCATGTCGCGCGTTGCGGCCTCGACAGCGCCCTGCCAATTCGCGTTGCCAAATCGTTCACGATATGGCGTCTTCGCATGCGCAAAGATGATCCCACGCGAGTTATTGACGATTGCTCCTAGGCCTTTCTCGTCGAAAGCGCCTGCCACATCGGCGGCCGTGCCGCCCTGCGCTCCGTAACCGGGAACCAGGAACCATGCGTGCGGCATCACTCTTCGCAACTCGCCCAGTTGCTCCGGGTAAGTCGCACCAACCACCGCACCAATCGAACCGTAGCCGCTCGCCCCAATACTCGACACATTCAGCGACTCAACTTGTCGCGCCACATGCTGATAGACAGCACCTTGGTCGTTCTCGATGTCTTGGAACAATCCGCCGCCAGGATTCGAGGTCTTTACCAACACAAAGATCCCAGCGCCTCGGCGTTCGGCGACCTCGACGAATGGAGTGAGACTGTCTTCTCCGAGATACGGGCTGACCGTTAGCGCGTCGGCTCCCCAGGCACTTGTTTCTGGCGGCCCCAGATAGGCGTCGGCGTATGCAGCTGCTGTCGAACCGATGTCATTTCGCTTGCCATCGAGAATGACGAGCAATCCCTTCTCGCGAGCGTAAGAAATCGTTTCGGCCAACGCGACCATTCCCGGAACGCCAACTTGCTCGAAGAAAGCCGCTTGCGGCTTAACAACGGAGACGAGCGGTGCAACGACATCGATCACACCCTTGCAAAAAACCTGAAACGCACCGGCGACTTCGATTGGGTTGTTCTTCGACAATCCTGCAGTAATCGTTTCGGGCAGGCTCTCGAACCGAGGGTCAAGGCCAACTAAAGTCGGGGTTTGCGAATCGCGAATGCCTGACGCAAGTCGCTCGGCATAGGAATCCATGGTTGTTCTCCTGTGAACATCGTTGTCTCGGCAAGATCCGAGCATCGCAAGCGAGTCGCGTCTCTGCAATGCCCTGTTGACGGCCATGCCGAGGATTGGTTGCGGCCGCGCTGATGGACTAAACTAGCGATCTCCACGAAACGCTGCCGCCAATCACGTCTTGTTAGAGATCGAGTTTGATGAAATCTTCTACACCGACCATCGTGTTGTTCGCCGCGTTCATGGCTCTCCCGCTGTTCGCACAAGATCCGTTCGCGTTCATAATCCGTCCGACCGAACCACTCACACCCGAAGAGCAACTCACTAAGTTCCACCTTCCTGACGGTTTCGAGATTCAGCTCTTCGCCGCCGAACCGGCAATTCAAAAGCCGATGAACATGGCGTTTGATGGAGTCGGGCGACTGTGGGTGAGTGGATCGATCGAGTACCCCTTCGCCGCCTCGCCCGGTGGAGGCCGCGATACGATTCGCGTTCTCCAAGATTCGAATGGCGACGGTCGAGCAGATAAGATCGACACGTTTGCGGATGGACTAAATATCCCGATGGGTCTGTATCCCTATCGTAATGGAGTCATCGCGTACAGCATTCCCAATATCTGGCATCTGCAAGACAACGATGGCGACGGAAAGTGCGATGAACGAAGTGTGCTGTACGGCCCTCTCGGTGATCCTGTCGACACACATGGAATGCAGAACGCATTTCGACGCGGCCCGGATGGCTGGCTCTACATCTGCCACGGATTCCGCAACGAGTCGACCATTCGCGGCACCGATGGAAGCGAAGTCAACTTGCAAAGCGGAAACACCTATCGCGTCCGTCTGGATGGATCACGTGTTGAACAATTCACGTTCGGGCAAGTGAATCCGTTCGGAAGCACCTTCTTGTCCAACGGTGATCTGGTGACGGCCGATTGTCACAGCAAACCTCTTACGATGTTGCTACGAGGTGGTTACTTTTCGAGCTTCGGCAAGCCTCACGATGGGCTCGGCTATGTGCCGTCGATTATGGAACACGGTCATGGTTCGACCGCCATCGCAGGTGCGGCGTTCTATGACGGCGATGGCTTCCCGGAACCGTATCGAGGCAGCCTCTTCGTCGGCAACGTCATGACCAGCCGCATCCATCGCGACGCGCTCGTTTGGCATGGTTCGACACTTGAGGCACACGAAGAAGAAGACTTTCTTACATGTGATGATCCTTGGTTTCGCCCCGTTGATTTGCAGATAGGACCAGACGGTGCGCTATACATCGCGGACTTTTATAACCGAATCATTGGGCACTACGAAGTCGCGCTCGATCATGCGGGTCGCGATCGGACACGTGGCCGTATCTGGCGGGTCGCGTATACAGGAAATGCGAATGTACCTCGCAAGAGATTTAGTGATCTTTCAAAGGCCCCCATCAATGAATTACTTCAATCGTTAGGTGCCTCGGCATTGCAAGTGCGGTCGCTTGCCATCGACCAGTTGTCTGATCGAATTGGCAACGCTTCGCTGCCAGCACTGCAATCATTCGCGATAAAGTCACCGTCTGCCCAAGCGCGAATCAACTCGATGTGGGCATTACATCGTCTGGGAAATATTGAATCGTCATTGCTCGTTGAAGCCGCGCGGGATGAGTCCGAATTGGTCCGGATTCACGCGATGCGTCTGTCTGCCGAAGCCAGCACCCTGTCACCGCAAGTTGCCGCACGAGTAATTCACGCATTGCTAGAAGACGCACCGTTAGTGAGGCGGGCCGCCGCAGACGCGCTGAGCCGACACGCCGATCCCTCGACGGTTCAGCCGTTGCTCACCGTGTTAGCGTCGACTCCGCCCGAAGATGTTCACTTGAAGCATGCGGTGATGATCGCCTTGAAATCGCAATTACTGGCTCCTCTTGCTTTCGATGCCTTGGTCGATTCCGATCTGACTCGCGAACAACGCACCTCAATCGCAACGATCGCACTTGCAGTACCAAGCTCCTCGGCTGCGGAGTTTCTGATTAACGTGATCGACGACGGATTGATTGACGCCGCCCGACTCCGACCTCAACTGACACACGTCGCTACTCACGCTCCGGCTACATCGATCGATCGAGTTGTGAATTTAGTTCGCACTCGGAGCGCCAACGACGTCGAGTTTCAAACGGAGCTCATTCAGTTGCTCCAGCGGCAACTCCTTCAGCGCGGCGTTCCCGACAACGCCAGCGTGAAACAATGGGGGCGACAGCTGGCAGACGAGCTGCTTCTGTCAGACGGCAACAGTGTGAACGCCTGGAGTACCGACTCCGGGATTGGTCCCTGGGGATTGGAACGGCGCAATTGTGATGACGGCGAGCGGGATGTTGAGTTTCTTAGCAGCATGCCAGGAGGCGAGAAAGCGACTGGGACGATACGATCGGCGAGCTTTGACCTGCCTGCAAAGCTGAGCTTCTTCGTTTGTGGGCACCTTGGTTTTCCTAAGGAAGATGCCGTTAATCGCAACGTCGTTCGCCTCCGCCTCTATGACACGGACAAGATCGTTCGGAATGCACTTCCGCCGCGAAACGATTTGGCACGACGCGTCGAGTGGGATCTGGCCGAGTTCGCGGGGCAGCGAGGCTATGTCGAAGTCGTCGATGGTTTGAACGTTCAAGCTTATGCATGGATTGCGGTCGCGAGGTTTGAACCGCCGGTAATTACGATTCCCACAGTCGCCCCTAATACGCTCGCGCAGCGTCAAATCGCGACTGCGACGATAGCCGGGACGCTGAAGCTAGATCACCTGGCTCCAAAACTCTCGCAGCTCTGCAATTCCGACTCCGTAGCGCTCGATGCACGGGCGGCCTGCGCCGAGGCGCTCATCGCTCTAGCTCCGACGACAATCGGGCGAGCATTGCTAATTCCGCTCACAGACCGCTCCATAAGCGTGCCCATTCGTAAGGAAATCGCCAGACATTTGAGTCAACCCAGTAACGGGTCAGTTGATGAATTATTGAAACTAGTCTTGCGAACCGTGCCGGCGCGAGTGCAGGATCAAGTTGCGGAGGAACTCGCCACAAGCCGCGGAGGCGCCGAGACGTTGCTCCAGCTGACCGCAGAAGGAATCGTATCGCCTCGAACGCTTCAGCGCCCTGCGATTAGTCGCTCTCTTGCGACAATCGGTATCGCCGACCTTGAAGCACGAGTCGCCAAGTTGACGTCTGGTTTGCCACCTTTAAACGAGCAGGTGGCGCAACTCATTGCAGCGAGACTCAAGAGCTTTGCCCGTGCAGACAAAGCACAAGCACGTGGGCAAGAGTTGTTTGCGAAACACTGCGTCGCGTGTCATCAAGTTGCCGGAAAGGGCTCGCTCGTGGGACCGCAGCTCGACGGAATCGGAACTCGCGGTCTAGAACGAGTTGCCGAAGATCTGCTGGATCCGAACCGGAACATCGACGCAGCGTTTCACGTGTCCGTACTGACGACGATGGACGGACGCGTCATGAGTGGTCTATATCGACGACAAGAGGGGCAGGCGAAGATCTACGCTGGCAAAGACGGCAAGGAGTTCCGCGTTCTAACGGACGACATCGATGAAGAGATGCTGTCACGAACATCGATCATGCCCGACAACTTCGGAACCCTACTCAAGGAGGCGGAGTGCCACGAGCTTCTGGCTTACTTGGTCTCGCAACGAGCAAAGCCAAAGGCGCCTGCAACGATAACAACCTCTGTGTTTCAGAGCGGAACGGACGGCTACCATACGTATCGCATCCCCGCAATCGTGACAACGAATGAGGGCGACCTTTTAGCAATCTGCGAAGGCCGCAAGACAAGTCGGTCTGATCACGGTGACGTCGACTTGGTGATGAAGCGAAGCATCGACGACGGTCAGACGTGGAGTTCACTATCGCTCGTTTACGAAGAAGGAGACGATGCGAAGACGACAATCGGCAATCCATGCCCTGTCGTCGATCGGTCCACCAACACCATTTGGTTACCATTCACTCGCGAGAACGAAGATGTGATGCTGACGTCGAGCCGGGACGGAGGCAAGACTTGGTCCGCTCCACGAACAATCACCAAGGACGTGAAGCGAGAAGACTGGACGTGGTACGCGACGGGCCCGGGCAACGGAATTCAACTTGAGCGGGGACCGTTCAAGGGGCGACTCGTGATACCGTGCGACCATCGCATTCAAGGCATCACTGATCGACAGAAATCCACCCGTTCTCATGTCATCTACTCGGACGACCACGGTGCGACTTGGCGCATCGGAGGCATCACGGCCTTTGAGATGAACGAGTGCGCAATCGCCGAACTTTCAGGTGGTCGGTTGATGTTGAACATGCGCAGCAATCGGGGTAAAGGGAAACGAGGAGTTGCCATCAGCGACGACGGCGGCGTATCTTGGAGCGAATGCTCAGATGACGACACATTGATCGAGCCGGTGTGTCAAGCGAGTCTGATTCGCCACAGTTGGAGTGACGCGGACGACAAGAGTCGGCTGCTGTTTTCGAATCCAGCTTCAAAAAGTGGTCGCGATCACCTGACGCTTCGAATCAGCTATGACGAAGGAGAGACATGGCCGATCGCTCGCGAGATCCACGCAGGCTCTTCGGCTTATTCTTGTCTGACTCGATTGCGGTCCGGCAGCGTCGGTCTGCTGTACGAACGGGAAAACTATAGCGAGATCGCGTTCACTCGAATCGATCTGCAGTCCATCGAACAAGAGAGTGCGGAGAGCCGTTAGTTTTCGGCAATTAGCTTACGAATCTGCGGAAGCAACTTTGAATACAAGTTGTCAACCGGTTCTTGGCCTGTGCTGTCGCTACGCAGAATGAAGTGCTTGTCGATCAAATGGAATCCAGGAATTAGATCTCGACTCTCCTTTGTCGCTAGAGCCTGAGTCCCAACGAGAACCACTTCGTTTCTCGACCGTCGCATCTGGAAGTGCTGTGCCCATGCCACCGCCTCCGCCTGGGAAGGCGCTTCCATCGACTGATTAAAGAGCAGCACTTGAACACGCACGACGCGATGGTCATCTAGACGAATGCTCCCAAACTGCTTGGCATAACTCTCGATCGATTCGAGATCCTGCTGCGGCTTGATTCCTTCGAATGCACCGAATTCATGTCCACCGGAGAATGCGATACAGGCTTCGCACGGAATGCCAATCGGCTCGACCAGGATCACCTTTCCCTTAAAGTCGGACAACCGAGTTACATTTCCCTCTTGGTCCACTAACTCGATATCCGGATACGTTCGGTTCTTCTCGGGTGGCCAAGCTGGCGGCTTGCCACTCCAAGTGAGAGCCGCGTCGCGGCCTCTGTGAACTATCGTCACGACTTGGCTACCGTGATGAGTCCCTAAGTATCCGGTCGACCCAATCAAGACGACGGCGAGAAACGCAGCCGACAGTAGATTGGGCTTCATGATGCGCAGCAATACCGCAACTGATAAGTTGGCCGCGACGATGAATACTGGGTCTTCAAACATGACTCTGGGCTCAACTGTGAACCGGAACCGAATACGATGTAGTTACGGGCATTTCAAATGTAGCTTTAGATTTAGGTCTCGTTCGATCGGACATGGCAGGTTATGCCGGTTGTAATGCGGTACCGCGAGTTTCTTGAATTCGACGAAGCCGAGTCTCAAAGATATTCTTATCGCGAACTAACTGCATCGCTTCCTCGCGAGCGATCAATCCAAAGCCGAACAGGCTGGCCAATGATTGCTCGAGCAGCAGCATTCCGTCCGCGTTACCGGTCTGCATCATCGAATAGATCTGAGTAAGGTCACCGGTGCGAACTAGATTTTGGATCGCCGAGGTAACAAACATGATCTCGACCGCTGGTGCCCGTCCGATGCCATCGACCTTGTGTACCAATCGCTGGGCCACAACTGCCCTTAGTACACGCGACAGTTGATTGCGTACGGCATCTTGCTCCTCGGCCGGAAAGACGCTAATCATTCGGCTAATGGATCCAACAACGTCTCCCGTGTGAAGCGTCGACAGCACGAGATGGCCCGTTTCGGCGGCGATAATCGCCGCGCGCATTGTTTCGCGGTCTCGCATTTCACCGACCAGGATGACGTCCGGGTCTTCTCGCAAGGCAGCTCGCACGGCATCGGCAAAGGTAAGAACGTCGCAGTGGAGCTCTCGCTGATGCACAAGGCTCTGCTTGTTGGTGTGGATGTATTCGACGGGGTCTTCGATCGTGATAATGTGGCTGGCTCGCGTCTCGTTGATCTGATTAATAATCGTCGCTAGCGTTGTCGACTTCCCGCTTCCCGTCGGACCAGTTACAAGAACTAGCCCATGCATATAGTCGGCGAGCCTGGTCATCTGCGGCGGAAGTGTTAACTCGTCAAATGACTTGAACTCTTCGTCGAGTCGCCGCAAGCACAACGCGACCGTGCCGCGTTGTCGATAGACATTAACGCGGAATCGCGAACCACTGTCGGAAAAGAAGGCAAAGTCGATTGTATGTGTCTCGTCGAACACTTGTCGTTGATTTTCCGTCATCATCGACATCGCGATCTGTTCAATCGCGAAAGGACTGAACGGCTCGTCAGAGACGGGCTTGATCTCATTGCGAACACGCATGTATGGCAAACACGCGCTCGTTAGATGTATGTCCGAGGCCTGCAATTCAACGCACAAGTCTAAGAGATCACGAAACTTCTTTTGTGGTACGTCCATCTTAACTCGCCGTGTTTCTGGATCGGTGGAGAGAAACGTTATCGAAGTCGTCAACACATGGCACCATCGCACGCTTCACAAACATAGGTTGCGGCCAACCGCATAAACCGCAACAGACTATGTGCCGTCGCATTTCACACCACTCCTGAACGATTGCGTCGGATATGAGGATTCTGCCGACACGATTCGTCGCTGAACCATGTGCTAGAGTTGCGAAGCTACCCACAGCGAATCTCACCTAACGGCCTCTACCGTAACAGCTCTACCTCACGATGCAGGAAGAACGAATGCTGACACGTGCCCTCCGGACTACCACCGGTCTTTGGTTTGCGATGGCGATCTTCATCAGCGCTTTTCTCGTCTTTCAAGTACAACCAATTATCAGCAAGACCATTCTGCCTTGGTTCGGTGGCAGTCCCGCAGTCTGGACGACATGCATGTTGTTTTTCCAGTTGCTGTTGTTCGCAGGATATAGCTACGCGCATCTTCTTACAAAACTGGCGACGCCACGAATTCAGGGCGCAATCCACTTCACCTTGTTACTCATGACACTGACCGTCTTGCCGATGACACCCAGTCCCGATTGGAAGCCACAAGGTGGAGACGACCCAACATTTTCGATTCTATTGATTCTTCTTGCAAACGTCGGCTTGCCTTACTTCTTGCTGTCGTCGACAGGACCACTACTGCAAGCGTGGTTTGCAAATCGGGTCCCCAATGGATCGCCCTACCGGCTGTACGCGTTGTCCAACGTTGGCTCGTTAGTCGCATTGATCAGTTATCCGTTCGTTGTCGAGCCAGCTCTCACGACGTCGTCACAAGGACAGATTTGGTCACTGCTATTCTGCCTGTTCGCAGCCGTATGCGGCTTTCTCGCAGCAAGTCAATTTCGTAAAACTCGCGGCAGCGAGAAGGCACACGAGCCCGACGTAGTTGCGGACAACAGCGAACGCCCGGCTTGGAAGTGCTATTTCGTTTGGCTCGCGTTGCCAGCTTTCGCCTCGATGTTGCTGTTGGCTACCACAAATCATGTTTGCCAAGACATTGCTGTGATCCCTTTTCTATGGATTGTTCCCCTAAGCCTTTACCTGCTGACTTTCATTATCTGTTTCGACCGAGAGGCATGGTACGCGCGTCGCTGGTGCGCGGGTCTCGGCGTGCTTAGCTTATTGGTGATTCACGGAGCTGCGTTCTGGGCAACTCGCTGGAGCATGCCGATCGAACTTGTTGCCTACTTCACGGCAATGTTCTTTACGTGCATGGTGTGCCACGGTGAACTGGTCAGAAACAAACCAACGCCGAAGCATTTGACAGCATTCTATTTAATGTCATCGGCGGGTGGAGCCATCGGTGGTCTCACAATTGGACTCCTGTGCCCGTGGCTATTCTCGACCTACGTCGAGATGCAGATCTGCATGTTATCGGCAGCAGTCATCATGTCCGGTGTATTCCTGATCGACGCGCAAGCAACATGGCTGGGCAACACTCCTTCACGACGAGCTATCGGTATCCTCGGCTACTGTTTTGTATTCATTGTTGTCGCATTCGTCGAGTTCGGCGGCGGCGACGACGGTATCGTAAAGTCGATGCGAAACTTCTACGGCGTCTTACAGATTTCCGAATCACCTTGGGGAACTAGCCTGATACATGGTCGCATCATTCACGGATTTCAGTTCAGACATCCGAGACTTCAGAAGCTGCCCACGACCTATTACGGTGAGGACAGCGGAGTCGGTCTCGCGTTGAAACACTTCCGAGACGGACAACCGAAGAGAGTCGGGGCCGTGGGCTTAGGCATTGGGACCGTCGCTACCTATGGAAAGCCCGGAGATTATTTCCGCTTCTATGAGATCAATCCGAAAGTCCTAGAGATCGCTAACGACAACTTTACATTCGTAAAGAACTCTGACGCAAAGACTGAAATTATTCTAGGCGACGCTCGAATCTCGATGGAACGCGAATCTTCGCAACAGTTTGACGTTCTCGTTCTTGACGCATTCAGTGGCGATTCGATTCCGACTCACTTACTGACAAAGGAAGCCTGGGATGTCTACTTGCGACACTTGAAGACGGACGGCGTGATCGCAGTTCACATTAGCAACCAACACGTGAACCTCGAACCGGTCGTGCGGCGCCTCGCCACCGAAGTGGGCTTCGAGTGCGCCACCATAGCGAGCCCGGATCTACCTCCACAATCGATGCCAGCAAGATGGATACTGATGGCGCGCGGCAACGCTTTTATTGCCTCAAGCGAAGTACAAAAACGCTCACTGCCACTTAGCGACACCGGCAAGTTCCCGCTATGGACAGATCAGTACAACAACGTCGTCCAGTTGCTTCGAATCTACTGAGCCGCCTCGAACGCAGCCTTTGCCTTCTTCTCTTCAGTCGCCGACAGTTTCGGGTTTGGCGTCGCGTCACCGGACTCTTGGCCGAGCACCCACCTGATGCCACCCAGCAGCGATGCCATGTAGGTCTCGTTGGTCCAAACGTCTTCGCGATGTCCAAGACTCATATGCATTGCCTTGCCTTTGCCGTACTCTTTCACCCACAGGATCGGAATGTGGTACGGCTTCTTTAGGTCGGTCTTCGCCATGTCCAGGCTCATCAAGACGCGAACCTTCTCCGGCTGCCAGTTTTTGAATTGGTAGATCTCATCTTTCAGCGTTACTTCATCTCCCCAAGGCTTGCTTGCCGGGTGAGTTTTATCGTGAACTGCGATTGTCACCGTTGTGCCCGCGCCCCACGGATGACCATTGAACGTCCCGCCAATCATGTCCCAGTAAGGTTCGTAGTCTTTAAACGTATCCGCAGCCGAATGTGCCCCGACGAATCCGTGGCCCTTCGCAGGCAGCCACTCTTTGAAGAAGTAGTCAAGGTCGGCTTCTTTAATGGGGAGCTTACCGGTCGTGTAAAAGAATACAATGTCGTAATGTTGCAGCTTCTCTTTCGTGAAGTCTGCCGCGACGTCCTGCGTGCAATCTACACGGAACACGTTGCTTGAAATGCCTAATTCCGTCAACGCATGCTCCGCGGGAGCGAGCTGACCGTCTTTACGCGATACGGAACCGTGCTTATAGCCGGCGCTTTGGGTCACCATCAATATGCGAGCGGGCTTAACAGCATCCTCAGCCACAACGTCATAGGACGAAACGGTAGTGATGGCCAGTCCAATCAAAATCGCGGCCGCGAGTCGTGCCAACATTTGGTTAGTCTCCTGAGATTATGCAGTTATTTGTTTTGGTTTTGAGCGAGCGCGTCGGGACGCCGAATATGCAAAATCACTGGCCAAGACGTTTGGTTCCCTTCAGCGTCGGCTCGAAGGTGGAACATCCTCGTCGTCTCCGTAGCTGTCTTTGAGGCCGTAATGAAGAAAGTTCGTTCGTTCTGACCCTCCACGATCAGTAAGCCGTTTAAGCCGATGTTATCGACATACACGCCATGCGGCATATTGCGACCAGCATCCGCTTTCCCAACGCCAACGCGTCCTTCAAATCCATTTCGCTCGACTCGCACTCGCGCGGTGATCGTATCGCCAGGTGCGACAGTCAGCTCTAGCGGCGCATCAGGCGATGGCTCAGCCGACTCGTCGTCAGCCGCGAGGAGCTTTATCAACAACTTCGGCTTCTCCGCCAGCTTGATTTCACCGAAGTTGTTTACTTCGGTCGTCACCTCCTGGCCGCGAATCATTGCTTTCGCCGAAATCTTCGTGACTTTCGCGTTCTCGGCGGTCGGTTGGGGTGCATCGGACAACGCGTTGATCGTGCCAAGTGCCTGCGTTTGCCCTGCTTCAATGATCACGGGAGTCGTAACGCGAAATCCGGGCGGCACGCCCTCGATATCAACGCGAATCGCTCCCTCATACCCATCAATGCGATCAACCGAGACGGTGAATTCCTTACCACTTCCAGCGTTTACGGTGGGATTCGCGCCTCCCAACGTCACTTTAAAGCTCGGCATTCGTGGTCGCACCGAGAGTTCGTACTTGTAGTCTTCACCCGAGAAGCTTCGCGCGTCTGTAATGCGGACAAGATACTCGCCATCGCGAGGTGCTGTGAACGACAACAACGAATCACTGCCAAACTTCCTGCGGCTTTCGTCATCATTCTCAAAATAAAGTGGGAAGACCGGCAAGCCGTTAGGTATCAACTCAGCGCCCGGCGGGTGCGGTTCGACGATGTAACAAGGCGCTTGCAGAGCGTGCGACATCGGCGTCGTATCAAAGTAATTGAACCGACTCCCCCGGCCAGGATAGACTTGAAAGCCCGAATCCGGCCCCCTTGGATAGTGCCACAATTTGACGACTTCTCCGTCCGAGTAAAGGAACTGATTAAGGTCCATCTCTTGCCAATTGTGGACACGGTAGTCATCACTCGTGTTCGAGTCCTTACCGCGAAACGTGAAGTAGGAATCTCGGACCGCCTGCAACAGAATTCGCTGAATTGGTTTGCCTTCGGAATCAAGCACTTCGACTCGGGAATCAAGCGGAGACTTCTGCCGCGAGGCATTCACGTCGATCATCCACTCTTCGCCCGCCTTGGCCGCGAAGCGATATAGATCAGCGTCGTTCATCTGCCCATCACGGTTCACATGAATGAATCCTGATATTTTCGCCGGCGGCACGATCTGTGTTGCTTCCGCAGGAGAATCGTTTGGCTCGACATCCTTCGCATCGCTCATTTCCCCCACTTTCATCGGGACGGAGACAGCTACCTGTCCGAGTGATGCCTCCGACCGACTGGGACCAGTCACGATATCGTATCGCCCCAGTGTGCCATCGGCGCGTCCCACCAGAAGTGCGTTCTCGAAGGGCGCGAGCGCCAGACCGGTCGGTTCGTCGGACTGTCGCTCGTACAGATGCATCTCCGTATAAGAATTCGTCTCCCACGTCTTCATCGTACGATCTTCGGCAGCCGAAATTAGTGTCTTGCCGTCGCCTGAGAACGTTAGCCCGACGATGGCTCCTTCGTGAGCGAACCGCGCGTAAACAAGTGGGTTGATGATTCGCTTGTTCTTTGAGACGAAATCCCAGACGCGAATGCGGTTATCAGCTCCGCCTGCCAATACGTACTGACCGTCCGGGCTAAACACGACGACGTATTGTTCCGCTTGGGGTTGATGCAGTGTATCCAGCCGCTCGCCACTCGCAACGAGCCAGAGCTTGGCGGTTTCGTCACCGCTGGCAGTCGCCAACACTGCACCATCGGGACTGAACGCTACGTCGTAAATGGCGTCATTGTGACCTTCGAGAATCCGCAACTGTTCGCCGTCGTCCGCGTTCCACAGAATCACTTTACGATCATAACTGCACGTTGCGAGTACCTTTCCGTCAGGGCTGAGTTCCGCGTCGTACAGGATATCACGATGCCCTTTGAATTCGCGAACGAGTTTCCCGTCAGCAACATTCCATATGCTCGCGACTCCATTGAGCCCAGTCACACCCGAGGCGGTAACTAGTTGTGTTCCGTCGGCGGAAAAATGAAGTGCATTGACTTTTCCCGGTAGATCGCTCAGCGTACTCACTGGCCCGCCGATCCCTCGTAATTCGACCTTGCCGAACTTCGCGACTGCCAGAAGCGTTCCGCGAGGCGACATGGCGATGGCGGTAATCGGACCAGAACGTTTCGCTGACGGAACTTTCGGTATAATCAAAACCCTCGCTGGCTCCGCTCCCTCCGGGCCTTTAGCACCCGCGTCCACCCAGGCTTGAAGCGTCGCAAGCTCCGCTTCGTTTGGTGCCTCATTGTCCTCAGGCGGCATCATTGGGTTGGCAGCACCGGTCAGCACACGAATCAAACGGCTCGACTCAGCCTGACCAGGGACGATGGCCGCGCCATGCTTACCGCCCTTTTGAAGGTCGACGAATGACTCAAGCGAAAGCTTACCTTCTGCATCGTCAGCGTTGTGGCAACCGGCGCAGTACTTTTTAAGTATCGGTGCAACATCTTTGACATAGTCGGGCGTTATCGGTTCAGCCGCCCGCGACTCGACGCTTAAGGTGACGAGTGAAAGCGTTAGGAGGCTAACTGCAATTTGTCTCATGAGTTCTTACTCGAATTTACAACACTGGTATGCCACGGGCGCGAACATCAATGATTAAACAGAAACTCGCGACTGCTTAATAAGCTCCAATACAAGTCTTCAATAACAACTCGTCGTTCTTCCGGAGGGGTCGCGTTCATCACCGTCAATAGTCGTTGCATCTCGCCGTCCGTTGGGTGGCGAGCGACCGACAGCAAATAGGTCTGTTCAATGATCGAATAGTTGGGCAGGCCAGAGTTGAGAATTTTCTCGACTCGACCCTCCTTTGATTGCAGCTTACCGTTCAGCGTGTCGCCATTAGAAATATGCAGCACCTGAATCATGCTCGGCTCATCCGATCGCTCGCACTCGCAAGTTATCTGGCGATCGTTTCTGCCAAACGTTGTCAAGAAGTACGACGCGATTGCGGAATCGTACAGCTGCAACGCGCGTGTCCCCTTCGGATAAAAGTCCGTCTTCTGCTTGTCGGCACCGCGGTAGGCGACCTCGCTAAAATCTGTCGGCACGTCGGCCACTTGCGAAATCGCATCGAGCAATACCTCAGCCATCAGCCGTCGCGGATAGTAGCGAGAATAGAATCGATGCTCGTCTTGATTTGCGGCCAGCGGTTCGCTACTTCGTTGATAAGTGTGACTCTGTAGAATGGCTCGCATCAACGCCTTGAGATCGAAGTTGTTCTCAACAACATAATCAGCGACTGCTGATAGCAGTTCTTCATTACTCGCTGGATTCGAATCTCGCATATCGTCAACCGACTCGACCAAGCCAACGCCGTAAAAGTTCGCCCAGACGCGATTGGCAATCGATCGGGCGAAATACGGATTCTCCGGCGCCGTCAGCCACTTCGCGAGATGGACGCGGCGATCGTCCGTTGAATCGAACGACAACGGTTCGCCATCCAGCGGTGTCGGCGGTTGTGGCTTGCCCGTCAACGGTTGCGTCAATTCGCCCTTACTGACGACAAACAGCGTTCGCTTTCCATCACCACTCCGTGAGTCGCCGCCCCAACCCTTGGCCCGGACCCGTGAGAACATGTTAGCCATCGCATAGTACTGGTCGTTGGTCCATTTTTCGAGCGGGTGGTTGTGACATTTGGCACAACCGATCGAAAGCCCAAGGAATGCCTGGCTGACGTTCTCGGACATCGTTTCAGGATCTTGATGCAACGCGTAGAAGTTGGTGGCTCCATTCTCCAAACTCCCTCCCTGGGCCGTAACGACTTCTTGTGCGAATTGATCCCATGGGGTGTTCTGTTCGACGTGATTGTGTATCCACTCGTAATACGTCTTCACCGCCTCCGGTCGAAGCAGCCGACCGTTCAGTAGCAGAATGTCTGACCATTTGTACGTCCAGTAGTCAACGAACTCACTGCGAGACAGCAACGATTCGATGACCTTGTCACGCTTATCTGGAGACGCATCCGCGAGGAACAGGCGAACATCTTCGGCGGTCGGAAGAGTTCCGATTGTGTCAATGAAGGCTCGCCGAAGGAACTCGGCGTCGGAAGCGGGTGGCGAAGGCGGTAGATTCAGCCGACGTAGTTGTTTTGTTACAAGTTCGTCAATGAAGTTCCGCTTTGAAGCCTTTTCGTAGATCTCAGCGGCGACTTCGTTAGTGTATGGGGATGTCACCCGTGCGATGACAATCTGACTCGCGAACCAAGCGGTGATTGCGCCTTCTCCGTGTCCCGTGACTGTCAATTCGCCACCTTCATTCACGGAGGCAACGGCTTCGTTGGCGGATGTGTACTTAGCCCAACGCGTGACGTCTTCGGTGCGGCCATCGGAATAGCGTGCGCGAATCAGAATCTGTTGCTTGTCACCTGGTTGCAGCGTCGCCAACTTCGGAAGTACTTCGATACGATCTAGTCTCGCGTCTGCTTCGGAGGGACCAGGGGCACCGGCGCTAATCCATTCAGCCAACACTCGGTACTCAAACGAATCGACATCGAACCGCAACCCGCCCTTATGAGGCAATGCGCCGGATGGCTTTGCCAACATCAAGCTACGACCTGGATCGGCGAGTTCGATCCGTCGACCGCGAGCTTGCCGCGTGAGAGTGTGATGATCCTTCTTTGTGTCGTAGCCGCGGAGAGAGAGCTTCAATCCCCCTTTTCCGGAAAGTGCGCCATGGCACGCGCCGGAATTACAACCCGCTTTCGATATCACTGCCTGTACGTGGCTTCGAAAACTCCACTCATGCGCGGCCTCCACTTCAGTTACCTGTACCTTCACGCTCGCGCTCATCTCTCCACTTTTCACCGTTATTTCGGCAGCACCGTTGGCAAGCGGTCGTAGGACATCTCCGTCAATTACCACGATCTTTGGGTTGCTTGAGATGAGCTGTACATCATCGCGGAGTTGCGTCTTTAACTCTTCGCCATCGACACGCTGAACTAGCAACCGCTGAAACGATTCTGGCCCGCGGAGCGTTACTTGCGACGGTAACACGGTGATCGCATTGTCGGCACGCAGGATTTGCACACCGACGAGTGCAAGCACGACGATGACGAACAATCGCAGAAAAGCGTTTTGGTAATGCTGCATAATCGTACTCTTGTTCGACGTATCTCTTGTTCGACGTATCTCTTGTTCGACATTGTGCACGCGGGTTGCGTGTTCAACGATTCTTGGGTCGGGTAATGCTGTAGCTTGGCACTGCAAATGCTCAGGCAAATAGCTCGTGGATCTCTCGTTTTCCGAAATCAACTAGTGGAAACGGTCGCCCAGCGGGACCGGGAAGGTGGGATTCGATGTCTAAGCCAAGACTGTGGAAAATCGTGGCTGCGATGTCTCCGGGATCGACGGGGCGTTCCGCAGGTACACCACCGATGGGATCGCTCCGACCGACGACTTGTCCGCCCTTGACTCCGCCGCCGGCAAAATAGGTCGTGAAGCATTGCGGCCAATGGTCACGGCCCGCAGCAGGATTGACTCGTGGTGTACGTCCAAACTCAGCGAGATTGCAGACTAGTGTCTTGTCGAGCATCCCGCGTTCGTCGAGGTCTTCTAGTAATGCACTGTAAGCCGCATCGTACAGCGGAGCCACGATGTTCTTCATACCTTCGATCGAAGTAAAAGGCTTTGAACCGTGGATGTCCCAAGTGATTTCGTCGAAGACGGTCAAGAACGTATTGATCGTTACGAATCGAACACCACCCTCGATCAATCGGCGCGCCAACAAGCAGGACTGCCCAAACCGAGTCATGCCGTATCGCTCGCGAACTTTCGTCGGTTCCTTCGACAAATCGAATGCCTCCCGAGCTTCCGGGCTGGTCATCAAGCGATAGGCCGCTTGGAAGTTACTATCGAGTAACTGTGCGTTTTCGGTTGCCTCGAAGTTTTTCAATGTCGAGTCAACCACTTCACGCATCCGACGCCTTCGCTGAAGTCGCGCTTCTCCGATCTCCGGAGGAGGCAACAAGTCGGGAACCTTAAAGTTTGGTTGCGACGGATCAGCCATCAAAGCAAATGGATCATGCGCCTTGCCGAGAAATCCACCGGCCTGTCCGTTGGGAAGGTTTCCACCGCCACGTCCCATCGTCTCTGGAAGGACGACATGAGCCGGAAGGTCCGTCTTGCGGCCTCGCAGGTAACTCAGCACTGCACCGGCATGAGGCGACTCCACCCCACCGGCGAATTGACGACCAGTTTGCATCATCTGCCAACCAGCATCGTGAACGGCGGCACCGGTGTGATAACAGGATCGTACCAATGAGAACTTATCCGCTACCTTCGCATGGCCAGGGAAGATCTCCGAAATCTGAATCTCGTCGGACATGGTACTAATCGGTTTGAACGGCCCACGAATTTCCGAAGGTGCATCTGGCTTCATGTCGAACGTGTCGACTTGGCTCGGTGCACCAAGATTGAAGATCATGATGCAGGCACGATCGTCATCCTTCTTGTTGGCTTCGACTTGTTCGCTCGCCGCGAGGTACTGCGGCAACGAGAGGCCAATGGCTCCCAGCGTGCCCACCTGCACGAAGTCGCGCCGCGTTAGCCCGTTACAAGTGTGCGCCGTCCCGCGGTCAGTCAGATTGAGCATCCTTGTTTGCCTCGCTAAATGGGAACCACATTTGTAGTCACGATCGATCGGCAGTTAGTCGTAACTGCTTTCATAGTTACGAGTTTAGCTCGCCTCCAGCAGCCGTGCAACGAGATTTACATGCTGAGCCGCTTGGGGTTAAACGATAAAGCTGCCATAACAAAAAAACGATCGCTCAACGTCAGCTGAGCGATCGTCGCATGTCAAATCTATCAAAGCGTTGAAAATCGCCGCGGTTAAACGTCATACGTCTCGCAGAAGCATCCACGTCCTGGCACGCAGCGGACGCGTTCGACGTCATGGTGATCGGGGCCGAGAACGTGCTGCGTCTTGTTGCACCAGCAGTACTGACTTCCCTCTTCGTCGGGATGATCAGGCGTGCGGATCTCGCCCGTGACGTAGATCGCTTTGCTGCGAAGATGAATGCAGGCGGGTTCGGTAACGGGTCGCTGCTCGTCGTAGTACTTCTCGAAAGCCATCGTTAAAACCCTCCTGTTTCGTATCCAGCGGCCAACAAGATAGCTCGTTTAACAGCTACCTTCGCCAGTTGAACTTTGAATTCATTCTGCGACAACGGTGTCGCTCGCGAGACAGCCGCTTGTCCAGCTGTTTCGGCCAAGGCCTCGTCGACCTTCCGACCACGCAAAACATCAGCCGCCTCTTGCGAGATCCACGGCATCGGGGCAACCTGACCGAGAACGACATTCGCATCCCGAACGATACCGAATCCATCGAACTGCAATGCCGCGGCGGCGGCGGCGAGTGGATAGTCTGGACCCTCGCCATGGCGAACTTCGTACGTTGCACATGTACGACCTTCGATCGGGGGCAGAAGGATATGCGAGACGAACTGGTTCGGCTCCAGCACATGCTCTCGCTGCCCTTCACGATGCGGCGAACGGAAGAACGCCGCCACGGGCACGAACTGCTCATCTTCTTCCGGCCCAACGACTCTCAACTGGGCATCGAGGGCGATCAAGGCAGGTGCGATTCGCGAACTGTTCACAAACTTCGCAGGACCACTGTTCCCGAGGATGGCATGGAACTCGTTGGCTCCTTCCGCGACATCCGGGCTCAATAGACCATCGCCGTTGCGATAGAACCAGCAACGTGGTCTTTGGCATACTTCGCCACCTAGCGTTCCTTGGGCCTGCAGCTGCATGCTACTGATGCCACGAATCGCTTGTTTGATCGCTGGGTAGATGTCGATGTAGGGGTGCGCCAAGACATCGTCCAGTGTGACCGCCGCGCCGATGGATACGCTGCCATCGGGTAACTCGTCAATCGATCGAAGCGTAGGAACGTCCATAATGTTCACCACGCGATCCGGCGTAACAATCATCTTCTTCATCAGACCGACTAAGTCGGTACCGCCAGCTAGAATCTCCGTCTTGCCGGGTTCAGCTGACAGGAGATCGACGATTTCTGCCTCGGTGCGAGGCGAGGCGTATTCAAATGCTTTCATGGTTTATTTCTCCATAGTCGCTCTTCGCTCCGTGAAACGAGCATTTCGTTCACGGAGCGAACAACGACAAAGTTATGCTTTGGCCAAGGCGTCCAGAACGCGTTTGGGCGTTAGAGGAATAACTGGCACACGAACACCTAAGGCGTTTGCGACGGCATTGGCGATCGCAGCTTTGGGGCTGATCGCGGGTGGCTCGCCGTTGCCGATTACACCTCGCGACCGCTCGCTTTCCGGCTCGTACAGATCAACGACGAGATCGCCGACGTCGCCCAAGCGAGCCAGCTTGTAATCGGCCAACTCGGCATTCACGAACGCACCCGACTTCGGATCAGTGATCCGCCGTTCATACAGGGCTGCCGCGATACCCATGATCATGGCACCATAGATCTGGCTCTTGCAGGTTTTGGGATTGATAACCAATCCTTGATCCTGAACGGCCACAAACTTCTTGACCTTGATGACACCAGTTTCCTTGTCGACTTCGACGTGAGCCATCTGAACGCCACACACGCCACTGCTGGACAACGTACTCTGATCACCACGCTTATAACTCGCGGTAACTTCGAGCGGCTTCAGCCCGAGTAACGTACAAGCCTTCTTCCAACTGATGGCCTTGTCAGTTCCTTTGACTCGAACCTTGCCACCAACAGCTTCCAACGAATTGGCTGCGGCACCAAGCTCTTTGGCCGCCAGCTCGAAGATCTTCTCCAAGGCGTCTTGGCCAGCGCGGCGATGCGATTCGGACACACCACCGACCGTCGTACTTCCGCCGGAGGCACCGCTTGCAGGATACTTCGAGCTACCAACGTTTACTCGAACATCGCGGATGCCAAGGCCAAATGTTTCGGCCAGCACTTGGGCGATCACCGTCCGCGTACCTGTTCCCAGGTCTTGCGAACCGCAGAACGACTCGACACCGCCATCCGGCGAGATCTTCAAACGGCAATCCGAGTTGTTCGCCGTTCCTCCCCAGGTGTGCAAAGCCATGCCAAGCCCATCGACGATGGAGCCTCGTGATTTGCCTTTGCCATGTGCGTGCCAGTTGGCCTTCCAATCGATCAATGCCGCACCGCGAGCCATCTCGGCAAGGTAGGTGTTTGCCGCGTCGGGATGCTGTGAATCGACGTTGCCGGCTCGCAGATTGGCTGCGAAAACGTCGTAGCTGTTCGCTCCCATCTTGGCAGCCACATCGTCGATCGCTGTCTGTGACATCGCACACGCCTGAGGATGGTTAGGAGCACGCCATGCTCGCGACTGAGCCGTGTTCGACTTAATCGTCGTCGCGATTCGACGGTAATTCTTGGGCCGAATCACGTAAGGCATAACCGTTTGGCTGACGCCGCCACCCTTATATCCAGCCGTTCCCCAATGGTGGGAATCCCAGATGGTGAGAACACCGTTCTCGTCCGCACCGAGACGGACTCTCATATAGCCGGAGGGGCGATTTCCGGCGATCTTCAACTCTTGATCCCGAGACAACAGGAATTTAACCGGACGTCCAGTTTCCTTTGAGATCTTCGCGGCGGCAACGGCCCAGTAATCGGGCGCGAATTTACTTCCGAACCCTCCGCCGATGTAATCACATTTAACTTCAACATCATCCGACGTAAGCTTCAAATCGCGAGCAAAGCCTTCGTCCGTGCCGGACACATTCTGAGTCGAAAGGTATGCGACCAACTTGCCATCCTTCCACTCGACCGTCGAACCGTGTGGTTCAAGGCAGCAGTGCGTGATGGCGTCGATGCCGTAATAGCCTTCGACAACGTACTTCGAAGCCTTGAACAGACGTGCGATCTCCTGCTCGATGAATTCGTCTTCATCGTCATCGTCGCCTGGTTCGCGTTCGAGTTCCGTCTTACCGCCGCCTTTGCCAGTTCGCTCAGCCTTCTCAGCAGCGTCCAGATTCTCGTCCTCGGTGAAAACGTCAAGCTCTTCAAATTCAAGCTTGATCGTGTCAACTCCAGCTCGTGCCGCCGCTTCGCTCTCGGCGGCGACAACCGCGAGCAACTCGCCTTGCCACTGGACTTCGCTGCCGACGGCGGCATGCTCGAAGATGTGAACCGCAACGACGCCGGGCGTCTTCTCTGCGGCAGCCACATCCAGTTTGGTGATCTTACAATGGGCATGAGGGCACCCTAGCGCCACCGCAACCAACTGGTTCTTGAGATTCACATCGTAAGTATATTTCGCCGCACCCGTCACTTTTGCGAGTCCGTCGAGACGATCATATTCTTTGCCGATAACTGCAGTCGCTTCGCGACTCGGCCAACTGTATACCGCCATCAGTTGCCTCCTTTCGCCACAGAGATTGCTGCTTCGACGATATTCGCATAGGTGCCGCAACGACAGATGTTGCCGTTCAAGCCACCGCGAATCTCCTCTTTGCTGGCATTTGGTTTCTTGTCCAGCAAGGATCTCACCGCCATTACAAAGCCCGGCGTGCAAAAGCCACACTGTTCGGCGTCGTGTTTGACGAAGGCCTTCTGCACCGCGTCGGCACCAAGGCTCTCGACAGTCTCAATCTTTTTCCCGACCGCTTGCAGAGCCAAGATCGTCGAAGCCGTCATGGGCTTTCCGTCGACAAAGACGGTACTCGCTCCGCTGCTGCCATCCGAGCTAACGGGCTTGGCACCGGTCAGATCGAGTTGGTATCGCAAAGCATCGAGCAGTGTTGTGTTCGGGGCGACTTTGACCTGATGGTCCTTGCCGTTCACATTTAGCGAGATCGATGTCTCGCCACTGATAACTCGCGGGGATTGATTTTGTATTGCCTCAGCAGTTTGCGTCTGCAACGCGGTCGCGGCGGCAATGGCACCGCTGCCGCGGAAGAAATCGCGGCGATTGAAACCGGATTTCCGAGCAGCCTTGTTTTTCAAGTCCGTCATGAAAGCACCCTACATGGTTGTGTAGCGAAACGGTCGCGTCCTTCGGGCTTCACCGCACGGCAAGACGAATAGAATTCGCGCTCACGTTGGTAAGAAGCATCGCCGATTATACGAGTTGCGATGCGCGATACAACTAAGCGGGCGGGAAATCGTGATATAGAGGGGAAGCGACCGAGTTTGGCACTCTTTTAGGCATACCACCCCGTGGGACGGAGTTGCACTCCGCCCTCTTGCCCAGTCGGGGTACAACTCCAACCTGTGAGTCCGTAACGTCTCAAGAGGTTACTGACCCTTGACCGGCTGTCGTCGAAACTCGATGGGCCCCTGACAACAGTCGCATTCTTTCAGCTCAAACATGGCAATCGAACAGATTTCGCACCAATAATCGACTTCCGACTTGCCCTCTTTCGTCATCTCGAATACTCGAACGACCTGGACCATTGGCGAGCCGCGATGTTGTCGCACCAGCAATTCGACGTTCATCTTCCGCAAGCGCTCGTCGCGACGGAACGCCCTCCCCCGAATATCTTCGACGATTGGGTGCAGCTCGCCGTCGTCAGTCTCCAGTGCCAGCACTCGTTCCTGTGATTCTGGAACAGAGTTGATTCCGTGAAGCCGCGTCATGGCTTCTGCCAACCAGACAACACGACCGCGAATCGTCTTGGTCACGGAGGGGGGCGGTTCGTTGGCTGGCAATTCAGCTTCCGTAGCGAACATCAGAGCGAACGCCAGCGCCGCTACGGCAATGCCCCGAACACGGATTCGCAATCGAGGCCGATTCACGATCGCCTCCAGCTGGAAATTGGAATAAAAGGCGGTAGCTAAACCATCCACTCATTCAGCCGCAACGCCATACACGACGAACGCGATCCGGAGCTCTTTTTCGGCGTCGGTTTTACCATCGAGGCCGATGATCCACCAATCGTGTTCGTCGTTGTGCCGCATGGACGGTGCTTTGGTTTTTTCACCAACTCGCTGCATGGAGAGTAGGGCCGGATGACTTGACCCCGCGGCTTCGGCGCTGCGTTCGGCGAGCGAGTCGTAATCCAAGACGTCAGACGACTCATCCGCTTCGGCTTGCAACAACAGCAAGAAATCTCGCGTCAGCGAGGTGCCGACGTGTGATCCATCGACGGGCTGCTGAGCATAACGAAGCGTATACACACCGCTATCGATATCTTGGTCGCGATAGTCCGACCCTCGTCGCGCGAAGCGAGCGACACCCATCAGTTGTCCTGGCGTGAATGGATACAACAGCTCAGACGTCACCTTGAAGTCCTTTTGTACCGCAAGCTCTTTGCACAGCCAGATGTCGCAAAAGGTCGTTTTCGTACCACGGATCACGCGAGTTCCCGTTCGGGCGAGCGTCGCCGCGATGTCAGAAGAGATCTCATCAGCGGGCGCTGCTTCGTCGAGCGGTTCAGCGCGGTAGTCTGCTGCGCGAAGATTGACGGAAAGTAATAGAAGTAACAGAAGGGAGATGAATCGAACTCTCATCGAAGTGTTCTTCCTATTGAAGAGCGAGCAAGTGTTCCGAGGCCGCTGCGTCAGGCGGGACGTAGAGCGCAGCAAAGACATTGACAGACGAGTATAGTCTGGATTCACAACTAGAACAAACGTGGGACGGAAGAGACGCTCTAGTAGGCGAACATGGCCATGTAGGCACTTCTCGCGCCGGGCGTCGACCAATGCATCCCGAGGCCACGGCATTTGAATTCGCCGACCGTAGTAATGCCAGGGGCGAAGTTCGCTAGTTCCGTGAGTGGCGGGTAATAGGCCGATTCGTTGGAGCAAATGCAATCGTCTAATCGGGCGCGGCGAGTTTCTAGTTGAACAGCTTTTCCTGCACTCAGCGTGCCCTTCAGTTCGTACTCATCCAGCGACATGGCGATTGGAGCATCGTCAATACGAACGACAACGGTACCGGCCTTTCCCGCGTGGGTCTTGGCGAAATCGATGAGCGCATCGCGGCGAGGTCCTTTTGCCGTATCGTCGACCAGAATGACGGATTTGAGTTCGCCAGCCCCTTCGATTCCTTGGAAACCCAAAGTCTTTGCGGTATGCATTGCCAGCACGACCTTCAACCCAGATAGATCGATACCGTTATGCGTTCCCTTTTGAATACTCCAAGCCATCACGGCTTCCGTCCCGGCGAGTCCCACCTCTGCATTCGCGAAACAGGGGCCAGTGTAGACGTCGCAAGTTCGGCTCTCCATGTATTGCCCCGAGATCTCGGCTCGCGCGAAGCCAAATGGGATGATGAGTGCGGCGAATGCTAGAGCCGTTAACGATCGAATCCGCGCCATGTTCCGGTCCTCATATATGCTGGGTCGCAGAAGAATGGAAAACTATCCAGGTCCCAGTTATTCTAGCCTTAGCGAAATCCACGGTCTAGCCGAACCGTCCGACAAGATCCGCTCCTCGCCCACTTCAATTTGATCAATTTATGACGAACCCACCCGAGTCCTGTCGACCGCAAGCATACCAGCTGTTTGCCGAGCAATTGCCGATTATCGAGACTACGGGCGGCCTGTTGAATGCGGCGATCGCAATCTCGATGCATGCACTCGACGATGTCGAGCCAACTGCGATTGACGAGCAACTTCAGAATCTCGCGCATCGTGTAAGCTCGCGGGTGAGCAGTCAATCGAACGAAGCCATGCTCGCTCACTTGCACGATGTGTTGTTCGAGGAGGAGGGCTTTCAAGGCAATTGCGAGGACTACTACAACCCGTTGAACACCTATTTATCTGCAGTCCTCGAAATGAATCTCGGCATCCCGATCAGCTTGTCTTTGATCTATAAAGTCGTCGGCGAACGTGTTGGGCTAGAGATTCAAGGCGTCAATGCGCCGGGGCATTTCGTGTGCCGCGTGATGACGGCGGAAGGTTGGATGATCGTCGATCCCTACGTTGGCGGCGGCGTGTTGACGGCAGAAGAAGCGTTCGAGCGCATGGAACAAGTTACGGGCAGGCCTGTCCCACGGACTCCGGAGTATCTTGCTCCCGCAACACATGCACAATGGCTTTCGCGAATGCTCGTTAATTTACAACACATCTTCGCCACGAATGATCGCCGTAGTGACCTCGCCGCAATGAGTGAGTTACAATCTTTGCTTGATTACTCAGTTTATTGATCGATGATTCTCTCTGTGCTTTCGTTTAACTACACGTCGCATGGCACTGCGCAAATGAACAACGAAGAATGTCGAATGGAATTGACGTGTCCTTCGTGCTCCGCAGTCGAGCAGTGCGGATACTCGCAGATGCTGGCACGTTTACAAGTCGTTGGTGTCATGCGTCGAAGCAAAGAGCCTGAAGCAGCGCTCGTGAAGGAGTTGTTTGAGTCGACGGCCGATCGATTAACGTGTTCGGCCTGTGAGCACGTTGGACTCGACGTCTGCGAGAGTCAAGAGGAAGACTGGGGTGAATGGGGCGGAGTCGTTAGCTGCAAGGGGTGTCGCCAACCAATCCCGCGCGAGCGCGTCGAAATTTTTCCAGGAATGAAACTGTGCGCTGCGTGTCAGCAGAAAGATGATTTGGGAGCGAACGATGAACCCGAATTCTGTCCGCGCTGTGGCGATATGATGTCAGTTCGATTGAAGACAGGCACCAGCCGTTACGTGATGTCATGCCCTGGCTGCGGGAGCCGTTAAATGCCATCGAGACGCAGAAGGTTTCCGTCGGTTGCGCCGTGGCCGATCCTGCTTGTGCTAGTGTTAGTCGGATGCGATTCGCCTCCTCCTCCCGCCGATGCAGACGCGCGTGAGCCAACATTTCGCGATCTTGTCCAGCAAGTTCGAATCGGCGAGGCGACCGAGATCGTTGTTGCACAAGAGGTGATCGGCGATGAGGAACTCGCATTGCTGACTGAATTACCCAATCTGAACCATCTGGCCATCGAGCGATTCTCCGGCACGGCCGTCGGGCTGGATTATGTGGCACGACTCAAGTTCCTTGAACGTTTGCAATTGCGAGGGGGCGAGATTGGCGATGATGCCTTGGCGGCGATTGCGAATTGCGAGTCTTTGAAGAACTTGAATCTCCCAGATGCCAACTTCAGCGACGCGGGCCTTACCGCTTTGGCGCCGCTTTCGCGTCTGGAACTCTTACGATTCCACACGCCGAACGTGACTGACGAGGGGATGACCCAACTCGCCGAATTGAGAAGCCTCCGCTTTCTGCATCTGATTGGTGTTCCTATTACGGACGACGGTCTCGAGCATATCGAATCCATGAAGCAACTCGAATCGTTCTATGTGGATGATGCGAATGTCACGGACGATGGAATCGAGCGACTACTCATCGCGCTGCCGGAGTTGCATTTGCACATCAACCAGCATCACAGCGATCGCGACCCGAGTAAGGGAACACACCCACATTAAAGGATCGACCATGAAGCAATCCCACAAACTCATCGTTATCGCATTGACGCTGGTGGCATCGAGATTCGTATGCGAATCGCTCGTCGTGGCGGCTGAGAAGTCGACGCCAAATATCGTGCTGCTGTTTTGTGATAATTTGGGTTACGGCGATATTGGATGCTTCGGGTCAAAGAAGCATCGAACTCCGAATATCGATCAAATGGCGGCGGAAGGCGTTCGGCTTACTAGTTTCTACTCGGCCAGCGGCGTTTGCACGCCATCTCGCGCAGCGTTGATGACAGGTTGCTACCCTCGGCGAGTGGGATTGCACAAAACGGATCCCGACGGAGCCGTGTTACGACCTGTATCGCCAAACGGACTGGCGCCGCGCGAAGTTACGATCGCGGAGGTATTGAAGGCCCAGGGCTATGCGACGACTTGTATCGGCAAATGGCATTTGGGTGATCAAGCCGCGCTGCTTCCGACGCGACAAGGCTTCGATTCGTACTTCGGTATCCCATACAGCGACGATATGACGCCGCGCGCAGGCCAGATTTGGCCAGACCTACCGCTGATGCGAAATGAAACCGTCATCGAAGCGCCAGTCGATCGCGATCTACTCACGAAGCGATACACCGAAGAAGCGATCTCGTTCATCGAGAAACATCGTGATGGCCCGTTCTTCCTGTACCTTCCGCACGCCATGCCGGGAAGCACTCGAAGCCCCTACTCGAGTAAAGCATTTCGCGGCAAGAGCGCTAACGGGCCGTGGGGCGATTCGGTCGAAGAGATCGATTGGTCGACGGGAGAGATTCTTGCAGCTATCAAGAAGCTTGGGCTCGACGACAACACGCTCGTTATCTGGACGTCGGACAACGGTGCACCGCGCCGATCGCCGCCACAGGGCAGCAACAAGCCGCTCGGTGGTTGGGGCTACACGACGATGGAAGGTGGAATGCGGGTTCCGTGCGTCGTACGTTGGCCGGGCAAAGTGCCAGGCGGAAAGAGTTGCGACGAACTGAGTACGTTGATGGATCTGTTGCCGACGTTCGCAAAGATCGCTGGCGGCGAAGTCCCCCACGACCGCAAGATCGACGGCCACGACATTTGGCCGTTACTCACGGCGCTGCCAGAAGCAAAGACACCCTACAATGCGTTCTATTACTACCACGTGGATCAACTCCAAGCGGTACGTGACAACCGCTGGAAGCTTCACCTAAATCTTTCGCAGAAACGTACGAATCTCCGCGACGCAACGACCGCTAGCGCGGCAAAGTTGTATGACTTGAAGAATGATATGGCGGAAACAACGAATGTCGCCAACGCTCACCCAGAAGTTGTCAAACGACTAGAGCAATTAGCCGAACTAGCCCGACAAGATCTCGGTGATCGCGATCGCCCTGGCGCGAATCAAAGACCCGTAGGTCGTGTCGAACCGGCGAAGGCTCAAATTCTAACAGAGTGACCAAGCGGCGGGTGCGCGACGTGAATTATCCAGGCTGCTCATTCGTCCCGTATTTAAGGGCAGTTCCGTACGCGGTCGTCGCTCCCAGAAACAACCATAGCAGGTCGAGAAGACTGAAGACGGCTAGAAAGCTCCCCTTCAGCGTTCCATCGGTCCCGATCTCGTCGAAGACTTCTTGTAACTGCTGCTGCGCCTCTTCTGGTGTCAGATCCTGACGTTGCCAATCTGGATACTGACTGCGCATTTCCGTGATAAGCGAGTCTCTGGCAGCCATGTCTAGCGAGACCAGCTTCTCATTGACAGCTTTCATTAACTGGTTGTCATTGGTTTCCATCTCGTCTTCCGAGATTTCGTCAAAGTAATCGGGATAGCCGTCCGTCATTTCGTATTCAACGGTCGCCTTCGCATGCACGGCCAACGGACCAGTAAAAGCTCCTTCCTGGTTCATCTTTGCTAAGAGAGCGTTGTGAGCATCCGGGAAGGGATTCCAGCTCACGTGCTGCTGAAGCGAATCGCGGATCGCTTTATCGCGTTGCAAATCGTCCAGGTTATCGATCCGCTCCGCAGCGATCTTCCGCAATTCGATTTGGCGTTTCGTTAGTTCTTCCGCGGAAGTCGCTTCGTAGTACTCGTCGTCCCAATCGTTATCAAGTACCGCTGATTCGTACTTCGCATGTGCCGCCTGTTCGTCGCTCAAGAGGCCTTCTTCCTTCTGCATCGCGTCGAGGGCGGCCAGATACTGGTTGTGGTCTTCGATCCACTCAGGATGCCGCTCCTTTGCAGCAAGAATCAACTGTTCTTGCTCTTCGGGAGTCTTCATCTCCAGTTGGCTTTGAATTCTCTCTTCGACCTGTTCGGAAACCTCGTACATTTCATCTGTAATCTCTTCATAAAGGTCACCGCCGGTGAAGTAGGACGTCACATAGTTTTCTGCGTACTCCTTCTCGACCCCGGCGAACTCTCCGTCGACCAGCATTTGGTCAGCCGTGACACCCAGAAGCTTTTGGCGTTCAGGCGTCAAGTCCGCGAAGTCTGCCAGATCCATCGCGAAGTCGGCGCCCCAACCCAACGCCATCAGCGCCGCGACCATGATTCCTTTTGCCGCTAACACGCTCATCACCGCGATCGCCGCCGTAAGTCCACAGTAGACAGGTGACGGATTGCGACCGATCAGCCCGGCAACCAAACCGACCGCGCCGCCCATTCCCCACGCCAAGATCCCAAGCTCATAACCCGAGATACTCACCACGATCAGCCAGACTACCGTGAAGATGCCAGCGACGACCATCGCGACAACCAAACCGCCAATCGATTTTCCAGTTGAGGTCTGGCTGGCTGTCGGCGCGGCAGCAGCGTGCGTCGCCGCATTCTGAGCCGGGATAGCGGTCGAATATGGCGATGGTGATTGGACGGTCGGCGTAGATTCTGGAGCATCAAAAGCGAACGGGTTCTGCGGAGTTGCTGGTTCGGAGGACGCAGCCGTGGGAGCGGCCTGCAAGGGGCTCGGAGTTGCACCCGATTCGTCAGGAATCGTCACAGGCGTACTACATCCCGGACAAGCCACCTGCTTCCCGGCATGCTTCGGATCAATTGCTAAAGCTTTACTGCAATTCGGGCAGCGAAACTGAATTCGTTCCATCACAAATACCGCCGATCAGATGAGCCAAGGGACAATCGCCGTCAGTTTAGCCAAATCGACGGCACCTGCAATCATATTGGAGTGCTGGTTAATCGGAGTACTGGGTCGTGGAAAGCGGACATTGGTTAGAGAAGTAACGTCAAAGGTCCGCCCCCATGCCTCTCACGTCAGTAGATCGCGAATCGCAGTGCCTGGACGTACGAAGTGAGGTCTACCGCTCGTGTCGTTCAATGTCTGTCCGGCGGGCACGCCCAAGGCATGATAAACCGTAGCGATTAGGTCTCGTGGAGCGACCGGATCAGAAGCGGGAAACGCGGCTTGCCGATCGGACTTACCATAGACTGTGCCTCCGCGTACGCCTCCTCCTGCCAAAACAGAAGTGTAGCAGCCGGGCCAATGGTCGCGTCCGTCTTTTCCGGCTCCGGCATCGCTGTTTCGCTGCCCAACCTTCGGCGTGCGGCCGAATTCGCCGGTCCATACAACAAGCGTTTCGTCGAGCATGCCTCGCTGTGAAAGATCATCAAGCAACGCGGAGAAGGCTTGATCGGCCACAGGCATCAAGCGTTGCTTAAGATCGATGAAGTTGCGGCTGTGAGTATCCCAATAGACACTCACGTTCTTGATCCCGTCGCTCGGCCAGAAGATTGTCACGAGCGGTACACCTCTTTCAACGAGCCGCCTCGCTTGCAAGACGGACTGACCATGTGGATTCAAGCCGTATCGTTCTCGAGTCGCTTTCGGCTCTTCATCAAGATCAAAGGCTCCGCGCTGCTCAGCTGCCGAAGTGAGCAAGCCGATCGCGCGACGGCGATTGGCATCGTGAGCGTCGAAGCTTGTCACGTGTTGGGCGAGTTGTTGGTTTAGCGATGCTCGCAATTCGTTCCTGGCAAGCAGTCGGCGGACCGAGATCTCTGGCTGTAAGGCGAGGTCGGCAACATGGTAGTCGTCGCGGTTGGGATCGTGATCGATTGTCAATGGGTCGTAGACTCCCCCAAGCCAGCCAGCGAATTGGCCCTGACTTTGTTCGACGAACCTTGGAACATCGTTCTCCAATTCTGGACGCATCGAGACAAACGGAGGCAACGCTCCGCTTCCTCGCCCAAGACCGGCGAGGACTGAACCAACATGCGGCCATTGAACCCGAACGTCCGTAATTGGCGGTGGCGGCTCGCCGGTCAACATAAAGTGCGTTCCCGAAGTGTGATTCACATCGGTGTGCGTCATCGAACGAACGATCGCAAGTTCATGTACCCGTTTCGAAATTTCGGGGAAGTGCTCGCAGATCTGGATGCCGGGAACACGGGTAGAAATCGGATTGAACTCGCCACGGACCTCAACGGGTGCATCAGGTTTCAAGTCCCATGTATCTTGATGCGCCGGACCACCCCACATGAAGAGCAGGATACAAGACTTCGCTCGGCCGAAGCTCGTGTCCTGTGACTGCTGTGCTGCTGCCGACTCCAACAGCTTCGGCAAACCGAGACCAAACAAACTCAAGCCACCGGCTCGTAACAGTTGCCGTCGAGCGAATAACGTCGAGTCGGTAAGGCCTGAACAACAAGTCTTCTTCATCGCTGAGGCCTCCGAAACTTCGGGGGTTCGCAGATTAGACGCCACACTTCTGCGCTGTTGTTGATTATAACGAGACACTCAACCAACTGCGATCCAAGCAGACAATCGTGCGTCCCGGAATTTGCAAGCCCTCCGAGTTCAGCTACAATGCCGCACACCGCTACTCTCCCTATTGCACTCCCCACTTCCCCCCCACCGGCACGCTCATGAAACGAATCAAAGTACTCGCAGCACTCGTTGCCAGCCTCTTAACCATCTCCCTGACAGAGTTCGGCTCTGCGGAACAGGTCGATGTCGAAGCATTTGCCGCCAAACTGCGAGCGGTTGGTCCAAAAGGCGAGGGCCATGCCGACGCCTCGAGCGCGTGGCAAGCACTCGCCAAAGCCGACGCCGATCAGCTCCCGGCAATTCTCGCGGGGATGCAAGGAGCTGGCAGGTTGAGTGAAAACTGGTTTCGCGCCGCGGTTGAAGCGGTAGCCCAACGGCAATTGAAAACTGGTGGCGAACTGCCAGTGGAAGCCTTAGAAGGATTCCTTGCTGACACACGTCAAGCTCCACGCGCCAGACGATTGGCTTACGAATTGATTGCCGGCGTTGATCAGTCCGCCGAAGAGCGTTTAGTCCCCAAGTTATTGAACGATCCGAGTCTCGAATTGCGGCGAGACGCTGTTGCCCTCGCCTTGAAGAACGCCGCCGAGCAGGAGAGGGCAGGTAAGGCGGATGCGGCCGCCGACATCTACACGACGGCATTCCATGCGGCCCGAGAGTTAGACCAGATCAAAGAGGCCTCTAAGAAGCTCAAGGCATTCAAGAAGAATGTTAACGTGCCGCGGCATATGGGCTTCGTCATGGAGTGGCACTTAATCGGCCCGTTCGACAACACTGATAAACAGGGTTTCGATGTCGCCTACGCGCCCGAGCAACGAATTGATCTCGACGCCACGTACGAAGGCAAAGTCGGTAAGGTGCGATGGAAGCAACATCAAACCGACGACGAGTTTGGCATCGTCGATCTGAATGCCATCTTCGAGCGCCCCAAGGATGGCGACAACTACAAACTGACAACCGAACATAAAGGTTCGATCGGATACGCGCTATCTGAACTCGAGGCCGATCAAGCACGAGAGGTAGAGATTCGAATTGGGTGCATCAACGCGAACAAGATCTGGCTGAATGGGGAACTTCTGACCGCGAACCAGGTTTATCACGCGGGAATGGAGGTGGATCAATATGTCGCACTCGGGCGGTTGAAGAAGGGAACGAATCAGATTCTTGTCAAAGTTTGTCAGAACGAACAAGAGGATACTTGGGCTCAACGATGGCAATTCCAGCTGCGAGTGTGTGACCAACTTGGCACGGCAGTTCTCGCCAGTAACTGAGCGGCCAGAAAGCAACCAACAACAGTGATCTCACTGCCAACCAAAGTAGGAAGTACTGAAATGTCTCGGTCAACATCATGCCTCTTCGCCGCTTTATTCGTCGCCTTGTTCTGTGGAGCTGATTGGCTTCAGTTCCGTGGAACCAACGGCGCGAGCCTTTCGCTTGACGCTGCACCGCCGGATTCGTGGAGCGATACCGACAACGTTGCCTGGAAGTCGGATCTGCCAGGGCGCGGAGCGTCTGGCCCAATCGTTGTTAGCGGGCGAACGTACGTGACCTGTTCGAGTGGCGTCAAGCAAGACCACCTGCACGTTCTCTGCTTCGACAACAAGACAGGAGACGAGGTCTGGCATCGCGAATTTTGGGCAACCGGCCGAACGCTGACGCATCCGTTCAGCGCCGTCGCCGCTCCCACACCCGCGAGTGATGGCGAGCGCATCTTCGCATTCTTCTCTTCGAACGATCTCGCTTGCCTCGATCTCGATGGAAACCTGCAATGGTATCGAGGCTTGGCATTCGATTACCCGAAGGCCGGTAACGACATCGGCATGGCCTCGTCACCGGTTGTTGTTGGCGAAACGGTCGTGGTGCAAATCGAAAATCAAGGCGATTCGTTCGCTGCAGGAATTGACACGACCACTGGAGAGACGCGATGGCGCGTGGCTCGCGAACATCGAGCCAATTGGGTCTCGCCGATCGGAATGCCAGGAGTGCGTGAAGGCAGCCGAGTCGTTCTACTCCAAGGAGCCTCTGGCTTGACGGCCCACGATGCAATGACGGGTGACGAACTGTGGAGGTACGATGCTCCTTGTTCGACGACGCCATCCGTCGCGGTCAGCGAAGATCACATCTTTTTGCCCGCAAATGGCCTGACCGTGTTGAAGCTGGCTTCTGATGCAACAGTGCCGTCCTTGGTTTGGGATTCCAGCCAACTGAGTCCCAGCCCGGCGAGCCCGATTATTGTTGGCGACCGGGTTTATACGATGAACAACTCAGGAGTTCTCTCCTGTGGTGACATCGCAACTGGCAAGCGATTGTGGCAACTTCGCGTGGGTGGACGACACTGGTCAACTCCGGTTGTCGCAGGAGACCGGATGTACTGCATCAACAGCGACGGTGCTGCGAAAGTCGTGCAACTCGGCACGAAGGGAACGGTCCTGAGTTCGAACGAGTTCAGTGAAGAGATCAAAGGTTCGGCCGCGATCTCGGAAGGCGCATTGTACGTTCGGAGCGACAAGCACCTTTGGAAAATCGCTAGTGGCCCGTAAGCTGAGGTCGGCTCTGATGCCGCAGGAAGATACTCTGAGTGCCTGACCAGATTGAAATCCAACCAACCGGTCCCCTACGCGCTAGTATTCGGCCGCCAGGCTCAAAGAGCATTACGAATCGCGCACTCGTCTGCGCCGCACTGTCGGAGGGCCCCTCCATACTAACCGGTGCCCTGGACAGCGAAGATACTGGTGTCATGGTCGCGGCACTTCAGCACCTTGGCCTGGAAGTCGCGCACGACCCCGATGCTTCGACGATCAAAGTGATTGGCACCGGTGGTGAATTGCCGAATGAACGAGCCGATCTCAATATCGCAAACAGTGGCACGACGATTCGCTTTCTCACCGCAATGCTCGCCGCCTGCCGAGGTGACTTTCGTCTGGACGGCATCGCACGAATGCGGGAGCGACCGATCGCAGACTTACTGATGGCTCTGAATCAGCTAGGGGGATCTGCCACGAGTGAAAACTCCGATGGCTGCCCACCCGTCCTAATTGCGGCGAACGGACTGCGCGGTGGTATCGCAACGATTCGAGGAAACATCTCGAGTCAATTCCTCAGCGGTTTGCTGATGGCTGCGCCGTACTCACGACAATCTGCCGTCATCAAGGTCGATGGAGAACTAGTCTCGAAGCCCTACGTGACCATGACGCTAGGTGTAATGGCTGCATTCGGAATCGATGTGAGAACGAGCAGCCTGGACGAGTTTGTCCTTCCAAGCGCGCGATACAAAGGCAGCAATTACGACATCGAGCCGGATGCTTCTGCAGCGAGCTATTTTTGGGGCGCCGCTGCTGTGACGGGCGGAACGGTTGCGGTCGAGGGCCTACATCGGAACGCCTTGCAAGGTGATGTGACTTTCTGTGATTGTCTAGCGCGGATGGGTTGCGAAGTTGACTACGCTGAAAACTACATTAAGGTGACGGGCAGTTCTTTGCGAGGCATCACGATCGACATGAACGCGATCAGCGACACGGCTCAGACACTCGCGGTCGTAGCACTTTTCGCGGATGGCCCCACAACGATTACGGGCGTTGCGCATATTCGGCATAAAGAGACAGATCGCATTGGGGATTTGGCACGTGAACTCCGGAAGCTGGGAGCCAAAGTGGTCGAGTTCGAAGACGGCATGACGATCACACCGCAGCCGCTTCAAACCGCGATGATCGACACGTACAACGATCACCGAATGGCAATGAGTTTTGCTATCGCCGGACTGAAGTCACCGGGTGTCGTCATCAATGATCCCAACTGCACACGAAAGACCTACCCACATTTCTTCGACGACCTGGACCGATTGGCCAGCTAGAGCGGTCCCAAGCTGGCCGTAGCGGAACTCGTGAGAGTTCCGAACTGAAGTCCCACGAGTTCAGCTACCTTTTGCCGCTACATCCGAATTGGATCGGCTCTAGTGTCGCCGTTGGACGCAAAACGATACGCCCGACCGCGAACTAAACGCCGCCCCTCTCAGCGGGGAAGCGGCTTCGATGCGGTTTCAACCGTCGCCAACAGTTCGTCAGCGCGGTTTAGTAGGTCTTCGCTCGAGTCGCTCAACGGTGGCGCCATCATCGCGTCGAACTGACGCTGACAATGCTGACACGCAACCGACTTGCCCAAATACTCAAGCCGAACTTGTAGGTGGCGTCCGCAAGACGGACATTCCTGTGCGAAATAGGTGGCAGACATCTCGGTATCTCCTACACCGTGAGCCACAGAAGAGAACACATTTCGAGCCGGTTACTGTAAAGGAATATCAAACCAATTGCAAGAAATTTCTCACATGGATACGCAGCGACACAGTCCCTTTCCGGACGGCATCAGCCACCCGTATTTCTCCACAACTCATTTAGACAACGCCCTTTACGGCCCGTATAGGTTCTGGGAACTTTCAGTGCAGTCGCCACGTTCGCCCAGTCGAAACTGTTGAAAGGGAATGATTTCACGTGGCCAGTTAAGCGGAGAGAAACATGCTGAGGCGATGGGCAATTTGGCTATGCGTCGTTGGTGTGCTCGCGATCGGCCTGCGAAGTCTCAAAGCTGAAGACCCGGTGGAGCTTCCTCCCTTCACTAGAATTCAGGGGCTGATTGATCAACATTTCCGGGAGTACTCTCAGCTGCGTGCGGGCGACATAATCACCCAAAATGAAGTCCGCTTCCTCTTCACGAAGCTTTCCGCCACCGGTTGGGTCGTCGAAGACCGCGACGAGATTATGAAAAGAGTGCTACCGTCCGGCGCGCCCTTGATCCGTGTCCTACGGAGTCCGCATGGAACTAAGTTTATGAGACAGGTCGCAAGTGACCAACTCATTTACGATCGGCTTGAGCGAATCTCTCAGGAACCAAGCGGCCAGCGTTTGCTCACCGACCTCGTCAAACTTCCGGATGCCGCCCGCTATGCGAAACGGAAGACACAACCAGGCGTCCCTGACCTTATAGATTTCCTGCCGAAGGACCGTTCGGGAAAGACTCGCCGCGTTAAGGACTATGACAAAGCAACTGAGAACATCTATACGATCAACGACTTCAACAAGGCGATTAGACGGAGCTACTACGCTGCGACGGCGAAGCTGCGAGCCGCATTAGCGATCGAGCCAATTACTTCGCCGTGACACAGCAGCTAGCTCTCCTCGTCCGCGAAGCAAACGGCCCAGACTATTTATTTGCATCCGCTCCTTTGCATCGTTAGAATCCGCGTTCTTGCTCCAGAATGGTTCGGGCAGTTTCTTTCTCTTGGCGGAGGGTAGTGGTATGGCAAAGGCATTCTCAGTCGCTTCGTGGAACGTAGAACATTTCGGAGCACTCCGCGCCAACGGTTCGCCACAAAAACCAATACAACCCATCGTTGACTTCATCGCCGCTCAGAAGGCTGACGTCGTGGCGATCTACGAAGTCCGCAGCTCGTTGGTCTTTCAGCCCATGGTCGACAAAATGCCGGGCTATCAGTTCCACATCACCGAGGGACCGCAAGCTCAAGAGATTCTCATTGGAATCAAGAAAGGTTTCTCGGGATTTGTAACACAGAAACTGACGTTCAAGGCCGGGCAAGCCGCGTTGCGCCCGGGCGTCCTCGTTACGCTAACGATCGGTGGCAAGTACTATCCGCTGGTCTTTCTCCATCTGAAGAGCATGACCGACCCGAAGGGATTCGGATTGCGCGACGATATGCTGCAAAGGGCATTGAATTTTCGGAAAGTGCTGAACAAGGCGGGCGGTGGGAACGCGAACTATATCTTCCTCGGTGATCTCAACACGATGGGAATGAATCTGACCTACAGCAACAAGGACGTTACGGCTACCGAGGAGATAACGCGATTGAAAAAGAGGGCCGGTACGTCCAGCATCAAGATGAAAGTTCTTGATAAGCCCATTCCGGCGGGGCTGAACCATCAGGCGACTTATTGGCCGGGCAGCAGCTCCAGCCTTCAACCGGGTAACCTCGACCATGTGGTGGCCGCCGACCACTTGAAGTTCAAACAGTTCGGCGGAGTCTCGGTCAAGCTGCGTGGATGGCCAGAAGAGCCAACATCGGTAAAACGAGATGCGTGGGCCAAGAGTTTTTCTGACCACGCTCTCCTCTACTTTGAAGTGCAGAAAGTCTGAAGTCGAGATTGCTCAAGAGGTTCTGACGCTGCATTCCGACCCTGCGCCCCTTTGACTACGGCTGGTTAAAGACGTACAACTAGGCTTCGTCCATCCGTTAGCTGCTGCCGTCAAGCGGCTCTCGCGAGGGGGAGCCGTGAACCGGGTCAGGCCTTAATCGGAGCAGCCCTAAGCGGGGTACTCTTGTGCGAGAGCCGCTTGGCGGCAGAGCGAAGTGTTTGTCATTAGTTGTTCGTCACTAGTCATTTGTCCCGCCGGAAGACTTTAATGACTTCTGGCGCTTAGCAATTGACCAGGGACAAATGACCAATGACCAAAGAGTACGTCGTCGTCGCCCGTCGCTACCGCCCGCAATCCTTTCAGGATCTTGTCGGGCAGGACCAAGTCTCCCAGGCTCTTGGGAATGCGATCAACACCAATCGCGTTGGACACGCCTATCTCTTCACAGGTGCGCGGGGTGTTGGAAAGACCTCCACAGCCAGGATTTTTGCCAAGGCGTTGAACTGCGCCAATGGCCCAACGCCGTCACCCTGTGGCGAGTGTGATATTTGCACAGGTATCACCAGCGGCGACGATGTTGACGTGCTTGAAATCGACGGTGCCAGCAATCGCGGCATCGACGAAATTCGCCAGTTGCGATCGAACGTTAATATTCGCCCTAGTCGCTCGCGATTTAAGATCTATATCATCGACGAAGTTCACATGCTCACAACGCCCGCGTTTAATGCACTCCTCAAAACACTTGAAGAACCGCCAGAGCACGTAAAGTTCTTCTTTTGCACGACGGATCCCGAGAAGATTCCGATCACCGTCCTGTCGCGGTGCCAACGCTTTGACTTCGCACCTGTCGAAACAAACTCGATCTTGGAGCGACTGCAGTTTATCGTTGACACCGAGGGGTTGGAGGCCGATCGGGAGGCGTTGCAGTTGCTCGCCCGTCGCGCGGCGGGATCCATGCGCGACAGCCAGTCGCTGCTCGAACAATTGCTATCGTTTTGCACCGATCGGATTTCGGTCGATGACGTACATGCGATGCTCGGAACGGCCCAGGGCGGTCGTCTGTCCGAACTCGCATCGCAGTTGAGCAATCGAAATGCGTCGGGGGCACTTGCGGCGGTCGATTTGGCGGTTTCGGAAGGCGTTGATGTCGGACAGTTGACCGAGCAATTGCTGGGATACTTTCGTGACATGATGGCTGCGCTCGTAGGTTGCGAAGCGGATTTCATGCTGTGCACAGCCACCAACGAATACACCTCGTTAACCGAAGCCGGCAAACAACTTGGCTTGGAAACCACGTTGGCGGTGATTCAAATCCTGGACCAAAGTATCACGCGAATGCGTCAGAGTACTCACACCCGCACGCTGCTGGAGGTCGCCCTGGTCCGCATATGCCAGCTCGATAGCCTCGACGATTTGGCGAGCATCGTTTCGCAACTTAGATCGGGCGGAACGGCTGCCCCAGGCCGTCCGGCACCCGCTCGACCGGCGCCTTCTCCTGCTCGCACTCCAGAAAAAAAAACGGAAAAATTAGTTGACGCACCAGCCTCAGTAACTGTCCAGGACCTCCCGACCAGCCAAATCACAAATGATTCGGCGAGTTCGATTTGGAAGCAAGCTATTGCCCAAATTGAAGATATGACTGCCGACTACGCCGCCTTCTGCGACCGCGTAGCAATTTCCGCGCCAAATCGCCTAGTCGCAAGCTTCAAGGCCAGTTATACTCTTCAAAAAGAGTCCTGTGAGAAGCCTGAACGTAAAGCTCGGATCGAGCAGGCCTTGCAGCGAGTCACTGGCCAGCGAATTCAAGTTGATTTTGAAATCCGAAGGGACGAGCCAAATGGCCCGCCTCGACAACAGCGTCCGTCCTTGAAACAGCGGATGCGGGATTTCGCGAAACATCCGCTTGTTAAGCAGGCCATAGACACGTTTGAGGCTGAGATTACGCGTCTCGAAGAGCCTCGATCCGAATAGTTGAACTGACACCGCGATGTAGGCGACCAGGGGAGAAAACCGATGTTCAAAGAACTAGGCAATATGGCTTCAATGCTTCGCCAAGCTCAAGAGATGGGCGGGAAGATGCAGGAGGTTGCGGCTCAACTCAAATCGAAACGCGTCAGCGGCAGCGCGGGCGGCGGAATGATTGAAGTTGAAGCGAACGGCCAAGGCGACATACTCAAAGTCAAAATTGACTCAAGCCTCTCTGGTGATTTGGAGATGATCGAGGATTTACTACCGGCGGCAATGAACCAAGTTTCGGCGAAAGCAAAAGAATTGCACGTCGAGATGATGCAGTCCGTGACGGGTGACATGAACCTTCCCGGATTGGACGAAGCGATTTCCAAGTTCACGGGCGGTGCATAAACCGTCTAATTCAGCCTGACAGAATAGGTGGTAACGGCTCAAGATGGCGCAGCTAGCGGAATCCGTTGCACGGGTCATCGATGAATTGGCCAAGTTGCCCGGCATTGGGCGCAAATCGGCGGAACGGCTCGCTTATCATCTGCTACGTGTTCACAAGAGCGAAGCCCTGGGGCTCGCCGACGCGATTCGCGACGTTCGTGAAAACGTTCGCTACTGCAAGACTTGTTTTAACCTGTCCGAAGGCGAATTGTGTACGGTCTGTCGCGATCCGAAACGGGATCAATCTCAGCTCTGTATCGTCGAGCAACCTCGCGATGTCATGGCGTTAGAGCAAGCTGCCGTTTTTCGCGGTAAGTACCACGTGCTGCTTGGTCGGATTGCGCCGCTTGAAGGGATTGGTCCGGATCAGCTGACGATCGAGCAATTGGTCGAGCGAGTGCGGACCGGCGAGTTTCGCGAAGTGATCATGGCTACCAATCCAACGGTGGAGGGCGACGGAACGGCTCTTCACATCTCCAACTTGTTGGCCGAATACGCAGTAAACGTAACGCGACTCGCTCGCGGCATTACAACCGGCAGTATTCTTGAATACACGAATAAAGAGATCTTGGCTGATGCACTATCAGGTCGCCAGAACTTCTGAATAAACTCATCTCACAAAACACAAAAAACCAACGTGCAAGCGGCCAATAGAACAGCTTTCATCGATAAACAGACGTACGATTGAAGTAGTCGTGTCTTCGTGAAGACGGCACTCCCGTTTCGACAACATCAGGTATCCCAATGCGGCTATCATTCGGCTTAGAGCAGCGGCAAGTCCAAAAGCAGATCATGGCGCCGCGGATGATCCAGTCCATGGAAATCCTGCAATTGCCCATGCTGGCATTGCAGGAACGGATCGAACAAGAGCTTAGTGAAAACCCAGTTCTTGAACTGGCGGAGGCGGACGAAACCTCGACCGAGGACGAACCAGAACTTGAGAACCCCGATGCGCCAGAGGAATCAGAGAAAGAACTAGTCGTCGATGAAAAGGGTGATAACGCAGACGACTTCGAGCGGCTGCTCGACCTCGACCGGGAAGTTCCCGAGTATTTCGACGAGCGGACAAGGTCTTCGGCAAACCGGATCTCCGAGGAGTCCGATCGCAAACACGACGCCATCGCGAATCTGGCTGAACGTCCCGAGTCGCTACACGACTATCTCAATCATCAGCTCGGCGAATTAGAATTGGATCAGGACATCCAACGATTGGCCGAGCGAATCGTTTCGACGCTGGATCCGCGAGACGGAGGTTACTTCCGATCGTCGCTCCAAGACCTACTGCCGCCATCCGCTGGACCTGAGCAAATCGAGCTGGCTGGATTGGCGTTAAAAATCGTTCAACAGCTCGATCCGGCAGGCATCGCCGCCAGTGATCTAAAAGAGTGCTTGTTGGCACAATTGCGTCCTGACATGCCTTACCATGAAGAGTTGCGGACGCTCATCGCATCGCACTTGGAAGACTTGCGAGATAACCGGCTGCCGGCGGTACAAAAGGCAACTGGTTATTCGATTGATCGAATTCAGGAAGCATGGGAGCAACTCCGCAAACTAAATCCCAAGCCGGGCGCTGTGTTTGCCGAAGCGTTCGTACCCACGGTCACTGCGGACGTGCGTCTGGATAGGGAGGAAGACGGCTCGTATAAGGTGGTCATGGACGACGACCGAACGCCACAATTGCACATCAGCGCATACTATCGCCAGCGGCTAAGTTCCGGAACGGCGACTGTAGAGGAAAAAGAGTTCATAAAGCGGAAGATTAACGCCGCTCAGTGGCTGATCGAATCCATCAATCAGCGGCGTTCGACGCTGACAAAAGTTGCTCAAGCAATCGTCGACTACCAAAAGCGATTCCTTGACGAAGGGCCCGAAGCGATCGAGCCTTTGAAAATGCAACAGATCGCGGATCAAGTCGGCGTGCATGTAACCACAGTCAGCCGCGCCGTTGACGACAAGTGGATTCAAACAGCGCGAGGCATTCTCCCGCTACGAAAATTTTTCGTCGGTGGCACACAAAGTGACGATGGCGAGGAAGTGGCATGGGACGCGATCCGAATCAAGCTTCAGGAAGTCGTTGACAACGAAGACAAAAGCGCACCGTTCAGTGACGACCACCTCGTCGAGGAACTGCGCAAACATGGCTTGAAAGTAGCGCGGCGGACAATCACAAAGTACCGCCAAAAAATGGGCATTCCTAGCTCGCGTCAACGTCGCGACTGGACAAAGACATAGTCGACGCTGCGGCTATAATTAAATCATGGCCGCCACCCCACAATCTAATCGCCGACAGTTTCTCACCGGACAAGCCGCGCTCAACGCGGTTTCGAATCTCGAGTTAGCTTCACCAGCACTGGGAAATCAGCGCGGAACAAGCGGCGGCGCTGCCGAGGCGTACCTGCTTCAGATCGACCGCACGGCAATGGCCTGTGATTTTCAAGTGTTGCTGAACGCTGGCCAGCACGCCGGCGCTGCCGAATCATCGATTCATGCCTTGGATATTGTTGAGCAATTGGAAGAGCAGCTGTCCTGGTTTCGTGACACAAGCGAATTGTCTCGCATCAATCAATCAGCGGCCACGTCGCCGGTTGTTGTCGAACGCCGGTTGTTCAATTTGTTGGCGGAAGCACTTTCGATCTCAGAACAGACGGGCGGAGCGTTCGATATCACCGCAGCACCGCTTTGGAAGCTGTGGGGATTCCATCGTCGCGAGGGGAGCATTCCGCCTGAGTCTGACGTCCAACAAGTGCTGGCACAAACGGGCTCTTCGCAGGTGGAACTTGATATCGAAGCCATGACGATTCAATTCGCGAGCGATGGTGTCGAAATCAATTTGGGTGCGATCGGCAAGGGCTACGCTCTGGATCGCTGCGCCGAGCACTTGATGGCAACCGGAGTTCGCGACTTTCTGATCCATGGCGGTCAAAGCAGTATGCTGGCAAGCGGCAGCCGGTCGGGTACTTCGAATGTGGAACCAAGTTGGAGCATCGCGCTTCGACATCCCCTGAAACCAGATCAGCGACTAGTTGAAATTCACCTTCGTGATCGGGCGCTAGGCACATCGGGCTCGGGCAACCAATACTTTCACTTTGGTGGCAAGCGATACGGGCACGTGCTTGATCCCCGCACGGGCCATCCCGCCGACACGCTGCTTTCTGCCACCGTACTCGCTCCAGGCGCGGCTCAAGCCGACGCGTTGGCGACAGCTTTCTTCGTCATGGGCGTGGACGCGAGCCTTGAATTCTGTGAGTCGAGACCGGAGATTGGAGCGCTGTTTGTCGCCGCTGGTGGACAAGCAGGATCGATGGAATTCGTAACCACGGGAATCGAAGAGCACGAGTGGCGAAGAATCGCGTAGACTCGCAATCGCTCGGCTCGTCGCAGGCAACGCTAGCTGTCTAGCGGAAAATGAACAGAATTCGCACTCTCGCGATTCCTGCGAATCCGATACTATTAAAACGCTACGCCAGCTCGTTTATGGGGCAGAAAGGAATCCTGCCCGCGAGCCACTCCCTAGATTCGCAAAGGAGTGACGATATGCGGCGAAGGATCGCCTGCCTCCTGTTGTGCTTGCTTCTTCAGCATGCCATACCTGCCCAGGCTGAAGTTCCAAAGACTGCGAGCCTGCTCGCGAGATCGGGCTGGGCGAGATTTCAGCTTGTGCTTGGCCGAATCGAAGTCGCGAACATTCACTCCAGCCAGACTCGAACTGCCACGAGTGGTGGCGAAGGAGCGAATCTATTCGAGAAGCTGTCGATCAGCGGCGACACCGATGTTCCCAGCGTCCGCTACGAGCGTTTAACGCCAAGCGACATCATTACGATCACAGTGATCAACGGCACGCGAGTCGAGATTAGTCGGGCGGCAACGAGCTTGGGGCAGGTTGTTCCGGTTATCTTTCGACAACAGCCTGGGGCCGACATCATTCTGCGCGTCGGCGCTGCTCCTAACATTCACACCTATCGCGCCTCCACAGTTTGGCATTTACTGCTCCGCTCGCCAGAGGCGTGCGCGGTGCATCTACTGCCGCTCCTGAAAGTAATGCAGCCCAGTTGGCACTTTGACGAAATGTTGGCGCGCGGCACGGACGAGTTGATTCGCGGAGCGATGTCCAGCAATTTTGATTCGCGGCACACTGCTCGCAGATTAATCGCAAAACTGGACAGTCCAGCGTTTACGACTCGCCAATTGGCTCAACAACAACTCAGCCGACTTGGTGTCGGAATCCTTCCGTACTTGAACCAGCTCTCAGATTCTGAGCTGACCCGCGAGCAACAGCGACGACTGGAACAGGTGCGGGCCGATCTACGAGGTGGAGCCGCCGATTCACCAGAGCGAATCGCGTTGTGGCTTGCCGAAGACGAGCAGATCTGGGTCGCAATGCTCGCGCACGACGAGTTGCCGATCAGAGAATTTGCTGCGAGTCATTTGACCAAACGACTTGCGAAACCGATTGATTTCGACCCGGAAGGCATGCCGCTGGAGCGAACGCAGCAGGTCGCGAGAATCAGAAGTCGCTTCCAACGCCGTTAGTGATTGTGCCCCGAGATCCGCTGCGACGCTGGGTCCATCGTGTAAACAGTGTTGTCCGCGGGACACTTCGGAATGTCGGCCGGATAATAATTGCTGTTGGCGAGATCGGACAGCTGGGCAGGTGCGGCACCATGGTCAAACATATACCTTTCGATCGCCGCGTTTAGATCTCCCCGATACTGCGAGCATGCCTCTTCCTTCGCCGAGAACGCGTGAAAGGCCACGCGCGGCACTACAATGCTCGCGATGATTGCTATGATCGTAACACCCGCGAGCATTTCCAGAAGTGTAAATGCTCGACATGCGGATCGATCGCCATTCTTCAGCAACGTCATTCGATACTCCTGTCCCGGTCTCTTAAAACAACTATAGGTTACGCTTTGGAGGGACTAAGATCATCGAAATCGAGTTCCCCCCAGTTGTATGGGGCGGATGTAGCAACAGGTCAGCCGTCGCTTGAGTTTCTCGATCTGGTCGGCAAGAATGCCCCTGACGAGTTGTCCCAATGATTCCTTAATACCCCGGCTAATTCGAATGACCATCGAGCACGAGTGGCATTATGTCCGGGACGGGAATAGCGTCGGGCCTACTTCGAAGTCTGAGTTGATGCAATTGGTCGCTACTGGTGAGCTTCGATCGCACGACTTAGTTTGGCGAGACGGTATGCCGGAATGGGCGCCGGTCTCATCGCTTAATCTGACACCTGCTGTCCCAGTGCAGCCGCCGTTGCCGCCTCCGCCACCAGGACCGCATCGGCGCGAGGTTCGCACGAGGCGAAGCCGACCGCCAACGAACCCCCACCTGATTGTATGGCCGTCGGTTGGCGTGGCAGCGCTCCTACTGTGTATCGGTTGGACACTCATCTCACAGCGTCCTTCAACGCGAACAGCAGAGCATACACCCGCTTCCACGGCGCATCCGGCAAAACGAACCGTGGTCAATCAGGGCGATGAGGCCAGCGAACTGGATACTCCAACCCCACGCCCGCTCGAAAAAGCAGTTGGCCCAACCTTGACCGTGCCTTCTGAAAAGCCACCAGCCGATTTAGTTCCTGCCGTACCGGCGGAAACGCAGACGCCAAAGCCAGAAATCGTTACCAACAGTCCAGAAGTACCGATCAGCCAACCGCCTCAGCCAACCATCGAACAATCGCCTGTCAGCATTCCGACAGAGCAAACGCTTTATCAAGGCGTCGAGATTCGCCGCAATCCAACGTTTTCGATCCAAGGGCTCGAAACCAAACAATCACTACATTATCGTGTCCTCTCCAACCTGAAACTCGAGCATGACGCCGAATCTCGAACGACAAAGGTCATACAGTTCGTTGATAACACTCAGCTCGTATCAGCCGATGACGCATCTCGTAAAAGCTTTGCGAAGGCACTTGAGAACCTGAAGCGACAGCAGTACACCTATCGATTGAATCATCGAGGCGAAGTCATCGAATTCACTGGGCACAAGAAGAATCTCGCGACGGTTTCCCGCGATCTTCTATCGAGTTCCGGATTCCAACTCACCTCCGTCATCGACGAGGATGGTTGGAAAGAACTTGCAGAACTAACCTTCGTCACGCCGCCTGACGGACAAGAGGCCACCGCAAGTTGGAACCGACAGATGACGCATGATTGGGGGGCTCTCGGTCGATGGTCGGGCATCACAACGTTTCGCCCACAATTACCAACCGATCAGCTAATGCAAGTCACTTTTACACGATCCATGAAATACACTGGCCCCGACGCTGGCACGGGCGGTACGTTGCCTTTCAAGATCAGTCGCGCGTCATTCGAGGTTCAAGACGCGTCGGGATCGATCATTTTCGACGTCGATCAACGTCGCGTTCAAAGGGCCACCGAACATTTCGATGTGCGCGGAACGGTAACGGCGGAGTTGGCAGGCGCCGGAGTGCAGATCGACCTCACTGAGCAACAACGAATCGAGATCACACTTTCCAATCAGCGGCTTACGCTCCAGTAGTTGCCGGATTACTAGAGGCTGTGTCCGCGGTATTAGAACCGGAAGTTGGCTCCCACGTTCAGCCCGTGGACCCAGTACGAACCGGAGTTCAGTGAGAACGCTGATGGGGGATCGTTTAGCATCGGATCGATCTGCGCCCCCGCCTGGGCAACACTGCTCCAGTAGATAAAGCTGTAACCGAACGCGAGATCGAGACACTCCGTAATTGCGTAGCGGCAATTGACACCAAGTTCTGGTGAAACGGCAAACTCGTCGTTCACATGCCGACCGCTGTTCGGGGAACCAGCCAGCGGCCCCGGCGTCGTATTCGTCGTGGATGCTGGCCCCGGCGTCACAATCGTCGTTTGGCCAGCAATCGTAACGACTTCACGCATATTGCCGAACGCGAGCTTGGCCAGCAAATCTACATTCCAGTTGCAGTTCACATACGTCGCGGCAAGTCCAATTTGGGCTGCGTGGAACTCGTTCCGAGCAAGGAATCGCTCGCTGCTGGTAAATGTTGTACCCGCATCGATTCCAGGAACGTTGATCGCGGTCGATAGGGAATTGATGTTGAAATCTTCATCGATGCGACTGAACTGATATCCAACCAAAAAGTCCATCTTCGTCGTAACGCTCTGGGCCGCTTGCCATCGGTACAAGAAATCGCCGCCCAAGACATTCGAGTTGCTAGTGATATTCACATTGCCCGGTCCGGTAAATCCGTTGAACGCGAGGAGTGTCGCCTCCTGCGTCATCGTCGCCGGATCACGAAACGGTCGAGCCAAGGTCGGGAAAGCCGTCGAGTCGGCGGCAAACCGAATCTGCTCTTCGCTCAGCGCAAAGAAGCGACCTTCGACACCACACGTCCGGCAGTCATCGAGCCATCCGCCAACCGTAACTCGCCCGCCAGGTCGCGCGTCTTCACCAATCGTCTCGTCGCCAAACAGTACCGTCGCGTTTGGTAGAACGCCTGCGTCGCCTTGCGCTGTCCCGATAGGGCTGGTGGTTGCCAGGGCAGGAAAGTTCTGGCCGCGGCGCCACCACAATAGATACTCGAGGGAACCCCAGCGATCGCAAGGCAGCAAACAGTCCAACGAACAACCAGAGACACCGCACGAAGCACATGACCCGTCGAAGATTTCCGTCCCGACAACAGAATCGAACATCTCCGGTGCTTCTATCGCGTCCTGGAATGACACCGTCCGATGAATCGGGCGGCGCGCGGCAGACGTACGCAATTCTGCTCCGTCAACCGACAACGCAACGCTCGCTAATGACAGTCCGACCACGACAAGACTAAGATTTCGTAATATCACTGCTAGCTTCCTTGGGGAGTAACTGAAGCGTTGACTGTGACTACAGTGCCAGCATCTTTGCTCGTAGTACGCGAACACAAATCCTCCGCGCACAGCAAACTATGCACTGGCACAATCTATTTCGGTCGAATTGATTGTGCCGATTAAGAAAACTTGGGCATTCGCAGTGAGTTTAACGATCAGGTTGCAAATACTGCCTGGCAACCACCAGCATCGGCGACTGCTATTTCCAATCTGTCCGTCAATTCCACCGTCTTGGAAATCGAGGCAAGGATTCGCTTATAGATTCGCAAGTCCCGAGGCTCAATGACCCGCCGGTCGCGAAGCCATTTCCTACAGACCTGATGTGTCCCGACGTGAAAATTCCAGACTCTCTCGCTAGCGGGTAGCGACGGTCCCTCTCTTCCAAAGCAGATCTTGTTTCGTTCAAACTTCGGATATCCAGCACCAATCTGTACCGTCTCGCTTGGCTCATTCGAATCCTCCCTGTCGATGGTTGAGTTCATCAAATGCAACCTCGTCAAACTCTCGCCGACACTGCAAAACGTCGTCCATATCGTGTGGCACTTTGGAATCAACACTCTTGGAAAGTCGCGGCGCAAGTCTTCCGCATATCTCAGACGATAGAGAGGCAAATTGAATAGAGCATAGATATAGTGCAGAACATCAGACGGACCAAAACGGTCTCCGACTTTGTGATCACTGCTACCATGCCATTCCAGTCCGAGAGTTCTTGCTAGTGCAGCAACGAATTCCGAAGTAAAATTCGCTCGGGGCTTTCCAGAATCGGAATCGAGCCACAAGGGGAAGACCGACTCGCTTCCGCGGTTGTCGGATCGTATCAAACCGTCCAGTGCTATCGTGTCAGTAATCCAAAAGAAGTTGCATGGTCCGGTGGGGGGCATTTGGCGTCGCGCCACCAGAGCAATATTCGGCCGCGTTATCATATGCCGCATCACTACTGGCCTCGGCCAATCCACCATCCACTCCGCCCAAAAGATCGTTCGTCGGTCAAACGGGCGGTAGAGACACGGCCTTAGAAAACTAGACCGATTCGACTCCCGAATCATCCGCCGCCGGGCATCAGCAAGCTTCCAGCCTCTCGTGTCTCCCGGCGGATACTTGGTCGATCGACTATTCGTGAAGAAACGATTCCGGATCTCGTCATCCGAAACAGATGCATCGCAGAACAAATGCATTCTTGCTTCCACGCTTGCTGCATCGAATCCAACTACGAAGCTATCACGCGCCGTGACGACTGCGGTCGAGTTGACGGGCATGACCTCGTTCAATGCGAAACCCGCCTCATACTCGGCGTGCCGTTTCATCTCTACTGGAACGAACAGATAGTGCGGTGGATGTGGATTGAGTTGAGTTTTCGAGACTTGATCAGTGGCAGCCAGTGCCTTTTCCTTCGATTCGCGAACGCCCCACACCTCACGGTGGAAGACACGAGCTGGTTGCTCGTTGTGAGTTCGGGAAAAGATTCCAATCGCAACACCTTGCTCAATTTCAAACATCCCTTCATCGACGCCACCATCCGGAGCGGCCTTGGTTTTCTTGCGATTCCCCTGCAAATCGAAGACTTCAATTCGCTGAAACGTGGTCAGCAGCGCCTGTCGCATGCCGCGAAACGTCGTGTTATCCAAGTAGCCGTGATTGGTGACGAACCCAACGATACCAGCCCTTGAGCGTTCGATCTGCCAATGGGCGTAACGCATGAACTTGACGTAGTCGTCTTGCAGCCAAAGCTTCCGTTCACGCAGCGGTTCGCCGTCGACTTCGTAATAACTTGCGAGGGGCTCACCGTCCGGTCCGAGACCCCGCAGGAGTTCGCCGATCCAGCTGGACGGATTATTGGATACGCCGCGAAAGGGCGGATTCCCCAGAACGACCGTGAAAGGAACGCTGAACAAAGCTTTGTATGGCGTTTCATTAGATTCAACGAGGGTTTCGCGACTCGCTTCGATTTCAGTAGCAACGGTCGGGTCCAGCAATGTATCAGCGATAAAAAAACGTAAACGCTCAGCGCCCGTGAATTCGTAGCCGGTCTCGGCAAGTTTCTGAGCAATGACGATTTGCGATATGACGCTCGGTGTCGGCATCAGCTCAATCGCAAACATCCGAGGCAGCAAATGTGCCGGAACGTACGCATTCCACCGGCGAGCCATTTCTTTCGCGTCAAGTCGCTGGTCGTTCCATTTGGCATTCATCGTGCGATAGATCCGGTCAACGACCTCGACCATAAAAACACCGGTCCCCGCCGCGGGGTCCAGAATTTGCACAAAGGGTTCGTCTCGACGCGCTCCTTTGGGAACGGACAAAGTTGGCCAGCGACACTGCATCTCGTTCCAAGTTGTCGTGTCGGCTAGCCCATCCGGAAAGCCAAATTCCTCGCGCAACGTTGCGTCAACGCGTTCAACGATATGGCGAGCAATCACTTTGGGAGTGTAGAAGACGCCCCGTTCCAATCTTCTGGATTGATCGTGCGACGCGAGATAATGTTCATATTGATGCAGCGGGTCATGGTGCGAATTTGCGTCATTTCCTTGCAGTAAATTCCGCAACCCATCCGATCCTCGCTCCGACTTCAACAGACCAATCATTTCAGCCACAAACGGCGAGTAGATCGAGGCTCGCTCCACGGTCGCATCGAGACCGTCTTTTCGATTGGCAGACTGTACCAGTATCCACGTCAAAGCCTCGGAGCAGGCATCTTGGAACTCGGGATCTGTCAGCTGGCGACCGGTTGAATAAGTACACTGCTGGCGAAATCGTTGAAAATTAGTAGCAGATCGAGCGATCGCTACATCGACACGTTGCCTAGCGTGGCGTTGTAGCTCGCCGACCCAATCGCTCAGCTTGTTCGCCTTCCCTGTCACGCTTATCGCTCCTGTATCATCCGCTAGCGATGTCGCGAATGCTCAAACTTTCTAACGTCAACATTCTCTAAACGCCGAAAATCGTGTTGTATAGTTTAGTTGGACTTTGTAGGTTCGCACGCCCGAATCGCTAAGCCACTAGAACTTGACGGTTGGCGACTGGTCCCGAACGTCACCATGTTCTGCAAGTTTGGAGTCTCGCCATGAGTCTGGAACACGATTCTGCAATTTCCACCGGTTCGTTCGTGACGCCGGTCCCTTCTCGCCACTTCACCGTCCTCGTCGTCGACAAAGACGGAGCGGTCGCTGATCAGGTTACCAACGGATTGGAAGGGGCAGGAGTACGGGTCTTGCGAGCTTCGACCGGCATGCAGGGATATTGGCTCGCCATCAGCAAGGATCCAGACCTCATCGTGACTGAACTCGGCATGCCCAACGGCGTTGGCGCTGACATGCTGGAGTGCCTGAAAGACGCTCCGCAAACGCAGGATATTCCAGTTATTGTGCATACGGCGCAGGATTATCCAGGAATGCGGCACCACCTCGAACAACTCGGTGCAGTAGCGGTAGTCGACAAGTCGGACCTTCGCCCCGAAGACCTTCTTGATCTTGTCAAACGCTCGTTGGCAAGCGAACAATAGCCATCGATTCCTGCAGAATCATCCCGCTCAAGGTCAATCGCGCACTAGAGTTAACTAGTGTCCTAGGCTGCGTTGTGAAAGGGGTGGCATGTCCGAGAAGATTCTATTTGTCGACGATGAACCGCGCGTACTCCAAGGAGTCCAGCGACAGCTTCATCGCGACTTCAATCTCGTGACCGCCGACGGTGGCCAGGCCGGACTCGCAGCAATCGCAAAGGACGGCCCTTTTGCCGTCGTCGTGTCCGATATGAGGATGCCGCAGATGAACGGCATCCAGTTCCTAAAACTCGTCGGCGAGCAAAGCCCCGATTCAATCCGCGTCATGCTCACGGGGCATGCTGACTTTAATACGGCCGTCGAGGCGATTAATAACGGACAAATCTATCGCTTTCTCAGCAAGCCCTGTCCATCCGAACTTCTTGCCAACACCTTGAAGCAGGCGATTGAGCAGTATCGACTCGTCCATGCAGAGCGCGAGTTGCTCTCGAAAACGCTGACGGGGAGCGTCAAAGCGCTGATTGATATCCTGTCGTTGAACAACCCTGTCGCATTCGGTCGTGCGGCTCGCGTTCGAAGAATTGTGGTCGAAATGGCCAAACTCCTCGGCATTAGCGATACCTGGGAACTTGAAATTGCCTCGTTGCTTTCGCAGATTGGATTGGTTGCCGTTCCCGCGTCGGTCTGGAGCAAGATCCGCAAGAACGAACGGCTATCGCCCGAAGAGACCGCAGTCCTCCAGGGCCATCCACAAGTTGCACGTGATCTGCTGAAGAATATCCCTCGGCTTGCAGATGTCAGCGAAATCGTGAACTATCAAAACAAGCAATACGATGGTGGCGGGTATCCGATCGATTCCGTTCGCGGTGAACAAATCCCGCTAGGAGCAAGGCTCGTGCGAGTCGCTATCGACTTTGAGTCGATGGTGGCGACATGCAATCGCCCTGAACTGGCGATGGCCGAGATCCGAGATCGCGTTGGGCACTACGATCCGCAAGTGGTCGTTGCCTTGGAGAATTATGTTGGCCTTAAGGCGGACACGGTCGTCCGGAGCATGACGCTCGCGGAGATTCCTGACAACGCGATCTTTGCCGAAGATGTAGCAACATTGAACCAAGAAGTGTTGGCCGAGGCTGGTGGAGAGATGAGTACGGCGATACGGATGCGTTTGCAAAACTACGTGCAAACCGGGATGCTTCGCGACTTGTTTCAAATCCAAGTTGCAGCGGGGCGGCACGTGCCCGACGAATCGACAAGCACGACCGCACCGGTGGACTTCACGGCGTAAGCGTCCTAATTCGAAAACTCTCTCGTCCGCGCATCGCTCCGCCGGTTGACGCTCTCACGCATCACGCCCTAGGATTGATTGACTAGGATTCTTGGACTGTGCGGACGCTGTCACGAATGTGCAAGATCACCTAATAACACACCTCGCAGATACAGGCGCGAATCGAATATGGAGCGTACAAACGTCGGCATTGTGGGAATGGGAACGGTCGGGGCGGGCGTCGCTCGCCTGCTACTCGATCAAGGCGATCGCACGGCTCGTCACGCTGGACGGACCCTCTGGTTGAAGCGAGTCGTCGTCAATGACGTCGCAAAACTTCGCGATGTCGAACTGCCCGAAGGTCTGCTAACCAACGACCTCATGACCATTCTGAACGATCCGGACATCACGGTCGTGGCACAGCTTATCGGAGGCCTGGAGCCGGCTCGAACGATCATGCTTCAGCTGCTGGAGAGCGGCAAGGATATCGTAACTGCAAACAAAGCATTGCTCGCCGAGCACGGCCCCGAGCTATTCGACAGAGCCCGCGAGCTGGGTCGGTCAATCGCGTTTGAGGCGTCCGTCGCGGGTGGTATTCCGATCATCACGAATATTAGCCAATGCCTTTCGGCGAATCAGATCGAATCGCTGCGCGGAATCTTGAATGGGACAAGCAACTTCATCGTCTCGCAGATGGAGGATCGGGGCGCTGATTATTCAGCGGCAGTTGCCGAAGCTCAAAAGCGTGGCTTTGCCGAAGCCGATCCAACAATGGACGTCGACGGTACGGATGCAGCTCAAAAGCTGGCGATCCTGGCTCATTTGGCATTCGGTGCGCGAGTCCACTGGTCGGAGATACCGCGAGTTGGAATCGATACGCTCGATCCGGCCGACCTGCGTTACGCGAAGGAATTGGGATACCGCATCAAACTGCTCGCAATCGCGCAACTGGACGGACTACTAGAGTTGCACGTGTCTCCGACGCTCGTGCAAATCGGGCAACCGCTCGCGGAGGTCAGAGAGGCGTACAACGCGTTGAGCGTTGTTGGTGACGCGGTTGGTCGCGTTTTCTTTCATGGCCTGGGCGCCGGACAGATGCCAACCGCATCGGCCGTGGTAGCCGACTTGATCGATACGGCGGTCGGACGCACGGGCCTTACGTTCCAAACGCTTCAACTCTGGTCAAAGCAAGAAGCGCGTGTCACCATGGGAGAGCACTCCAGCGTTCCGGGTCGCTACTATCTGCGTTTCACAGTCGACGACACTCCGGGCGTGCTGGCGGAAATAACTGGCGTGCTGGGGCGACATCAGATCTCGATCGCGTCCGTGATCCAACACGAAGCCGACGGGCAAATTGTGCCGCTGGTGATCATGACTCATACCGCGACCGAAGGCGCTGCTGCTGCCGCCGTGACCGAGATCGATCAACTCGCGTGTTCGCGACAACCAAGTGTTCGAATGCGTGTCTTGGACTAAGGCTGTCGCCCGACGTGAAGTTCAAACGTCCGACCGAGCACCGTCACGGGTACGGCGCACCACTTGAGAAGTCCGGATATGTGGCGCTGGGGGTTTCCCTTCGTCACCGTCGATGTCACCAAGGTAGATACGGCGGACTTCGGGATGACTTTTGATATCGTCAGGGTGTCCATGGCAGAGGACCTCGCCTTCATTGATCACGTAACAGCGATCAGTCACTTGCAGGATCTCGCGAGCGGCATGATCGGTGATCAGGATCGAGATTCCATCGTCGCGCAACTCGCGAATGATCCCTTGAATACTTTGAACGGTCACTGGATCGATCCCGGCAAATGGTTCGTCGAGCATGATGATTTCAGGATCCGAGACGAGACATCGAGCAATCTCCAGCCGACGGCGTTCGCCACCCGACAACTTCGCCGCCTTCGATTTACGAAGGTGCGTGATCTTGAACTGCTCAAGCAGTTCGTCGCACCTACTCCGGCGCTGTCGGCGCCCCATCCCGAGCAACTCCATCACAGCAAGAAGATTTTGTTCGACTGAGAGCTTTCGGAAGACGCTTGATTCCTGAGCAAGATAGCCCATTCGTCCATCGCGGCAACGACGATACATGGGCCATTTGGTGACATCGTGCTCGCCAAGGTAGACGCGTCCGGCATCGGGATCGATCAGCCCGCAGATCATGCGAAACGAGGTTGTCTTGCCCGCACCATTAGGCCCCAGCAGGCCGACGATCTCATCTTCGTGGACTTCTAGGCTCACACCGTTCACAACACGTCGACGGGCGAATGTCTTCTCCAGCCCGCTGGCTTCCAGTAGCGGCATCGAGTGTCCTCCTTGACAATTTGCGAAACGTCAACGAATGAACTTCATCTGTCCAAAATTTGGAATGAACGCATAATTCCCGGTCATTCGAGACAACGTCGGCGATGGCGGGCGCCAACCATGTGGCCAATAGACGACCAACGCTTTTCCAATCAACAACTCACGCTTCACATATGGTGGGGGACTGTGATATCCAGTCTCGTGACTGCCGCCGTCTGACCACAAGCGAGCGTCTTTGCTCTGCGGGCTGTTGTCACCGAGTGGGAAGAATTGGTCTTCATCCAATGTGAACTCAACGGTACGGCGATCCCGGAAAACTGTCGTCTCCCCCCAGATCCGCGGGTCGTAGATCACTTCATACAGTTCGTCGTTCCAGATGTTTCGCACGTACTCCGTTTGATAGCGGGCGTCTGACTCTTGCGCAAGGTAATAAATATCGCGTAAGACTCGCAAGTTACGGACCGTGAGATTTACATTCTTTCCACCGATTCCAACAGGAGCCATGTCGCCCGAATCTTCCGGACTCCACTTCGGCACAACATCGGCGAGTGGCTGGTAACTCGTTGGGCCGTCGAAGTCAACGAGCTTGTCGTTGATCCAAAGTAGAACTTGATCATCGCAGTTCGACAGGCGAATATCGTGGGAACCCTGCCCATTCACGGACGTTGCAGCTGTCCGAATGCTCTTGCCATCTTCAAACGTCTGTTCCACGCCATCAAAGTCTTTGATTGACAATTCAGCTTTGCCGCTGGCAACATCAATCCGACAGATGTAATGCGTCCCACCCTCAACGATATCGAGCAGTAGCTCGCCTTGATCGCTTTGGACGTCGACGTTCGCCTCGAACGCCAAATCTCCAACCCAAGCACTGCCGGTCTCATGGCCGCCGGCTCGGGCATCGTTGTACGAATAGTAATCGACAATCAGCGCACCTTCCGTATCGTCGAGCCACTGCGGACGAAATCCAGCTTCGATCGCTCCCCAGTCTGCGGGACGCGGTGCCAAGTGGCGGTAACGCAACCAGGTATCGTCGGCCCCACTTTGCACGATATAGTCGCGCTCGTCCGCCGTTTGACGCCATTGGTGATCTTCGCTAACGCTCGATGCCGACTGCCACCGCGACGGCCAAGCGAGGGCCTTGAGAGCCGGAGCGACGTGATTCGAATCATCAACTAGATGCATCATCGCCTTCAACTTAGATGGCGACTTTCGCACGATGGATGCTCGCCCGTCCGCGTCGACGGTGTGAATGTCCCCGTGCCGAATGCGGAGCGTCTCGCCGGGTAATCCGACGAGTCGCTTAATATAGTTCTGCTTCGCGTTGCCAGGATATTTGAAGACGATGATGTCCCAACGCTCTGGCTCGTGCAGCTGATAAGCGAACTTGCTGACGAGAATCCGATCGCCGTTGAACGACCTTTCATTCGGATTGACGGTCTTATCCAACGGCAGGGCGAAATTACAGATCGGACAGCAAGTGACGGTTACTTCGCCACGGGCGTGACCGTCCTCGACGTTTTCCATACTCGCGCCGGTGTTGTACTCGAAGTCACACTGTGGACAAACGATATCCATGTGCCGACCGCGCAGCGTAGGAGCCATCGAACCGGTCGGAATTACAAAGGCTTCGGCGACAAACCCGCGAAACAGGAACGCGAGGATAATCGCCACCGCGATCGACTCGACCGTCTCGCGACTGGCGCTTGGATTGTTGGCGTCCTTCGGTCGTCGCCTACCTGCAAAAATTGATGCGGCTGTTGCGACCGCCGACTCGACGGCATCCTGCCCTGCATGGCGTCCCTTGACCGAGACACCCTGACGGGGCCGACGACGGGACGGGTCATTCGATTCTTTGTTCTTAGCGTTCACAGATACTACTTTGTGGGTGGTGCGGTTAAACCGATGCGGCTGAGGTAAGAGCTGAAACAATTACTTCGTGGGCGGTTCAGCGTTATTCGACATAAGGTGTGAAAATATAGCCGAAAAAGCCAGTTCGTCCTACTTCGATTCAATTCTATGATGGGGAAATCACGCTAACGTCGTGGCATCAACACCTTGCCAATCACCAGTTCGCGATGTAGTTCAGGCTCTGGCCAATGACGACTATCGTTGGACAACGGTGAATTGTCACCAAGTACTAAGAACTCCTCGACACCGAGCCGAGTACGACCTGTCCAAGCCCAATCACCTCGAATCGGGTTTAAGTGGTGAATGTCGCGATACACTCGAACGTTCGATACCGAGCAATCGCCGCGTCTGGCAGCAATGCCCAGCGGACGGGAAGTCGGCTGTAGCGGAACGGCAAGCGGCAAATACTCGTGACGAATCAACGTCTCGCCAGAAACCGCGACCAGAATCTGATCGTCGATCGCACCCAACTCGATCGTTACGCGTTGCAGGTCAATATAGTTCGGGATAACGACTCGATCCAGGAGATCTTCGCCGCGCGACAGAGCAACCGAGCGAGTCTTCGCAGAGAGAAGCATCATGAAGCTCGCCCAACCGTCGTGAATCAGGAACGCGGCCTCGCCATCTTCAGCGACAGTCAGCTCACACGACAGAAGCAGGTCGGTGACTTCATGCAACTCGCGCGAGAGCCCTTGATTGTAAGCGTAATTATCCGTGATAGGCGACTCTTCGGTTCTTGAATTCGGCGACGTATAACATCGCCAGTGGCGATACATCAACCAGTCGCTCGTCGTTGTTGCGGAAATCGCGGGAGTACAGCGATAGCCTTCATTCGTCGGTCGCCAATCAGTCGCGGCATCTTCACCCTGCCATCGCGGCGGTAATCGAGATGCGTCGCCGAGGCGGAATGCATCGTCATACACCAGCGTTGCCAGCTTCTTCGTTTCTTCGAGCGACTTGCGATGCAACTGACCGTCGACGAATAACTCACCCCGACGAATCGCAACCACTTCGCCAGGGAGTCCCATCACCCGCTTGACCGCTAGCTGAGCCTGGTTCGTCGGATCGACGAACGCGACGACGTCGCCACGTTGCGGCAGATGCCGAAAGTAGGCCCAACGATCGATGACGACCCGATCACCATCGCGCAGCATCAGGCTCGACAGATCATTTCTCTCGAACCCACAATTAGGACAAGTCGCCATTTGAAGTGGCGAGTCGGCGTCGATGCCGCACCGAAACGCAAAGCCACACTCCGCACAGGTGACGAGACGGTGCGGCCCCAAAAGCTGTTCGGCCATTGATCCACTGGCCACTCGAACAGGCACGATAACGCCTTGATACCGAAGCACAATCGCCACGCCCATCGCGATCAGAATCGAAACAGGAACTAGCCAAACCAGCCGGCGTCGCTTTTTGCCAGTCACTTTTTGCCAGTCACTTTTTGCCAGTCACTTTTTATTGCCTTCGCCGGTGTCCAGCACAGCCATGAATGCCTTCTGTGGAATGTCGACACTGCCAATCGATTTCATCCGTTTCTTGCCCTCTTTCTGCTTTGCCCACAGCTTGCGTTTCCGGCTGATGTCACCACCGTAGCATTTGGCCGTAACGTTCTTTCTCAATGCAGAGACGGTTTCGCGGGCGATGACACGCGTCCCGATAGCTGCTTGAACCGCAACCTCGAACATGTGGCGTTCAATTTCCTTCTTCAGAGTCTTGACGACCGCGCGGCCGCGCCGATCAGCATCGCCCTTGTTGCAAATGAAGCTGAGCGCGTCGACTCGATTTCCGTTAACTAGTATATCGAGCCGAGCGAGGTCAGCCGGAAAGTAGCCGATCACCTCGTAGTTCATCGTGCCGTAACCGCGTGTCACGCTCTTCAGCTTGTCGTGCAAGTCGTAGATCACTTCGGCAAGCGGCAACTCGTAGGTCAGCATCGTCCGCGTCGGAGACAAATATTCCTGACCATTCAGCACCCCGCGCCGATCTTGGCAAAGCTTCATCACCGGCCCGATGTACTCAGTCGGTTGGATCAAGCTGACTCGGACAATCGGCTGACGAAACTCTTCGATTTCGCCGGCGTCCGGTACTTCCTGCGGACGATGGATCTGCAGTGTCTCGCCTCGTTTCGTGACGATTTCGTATGTCACATTCGGAGCTGTCTGAACGAGGTCGATGTCCGACTCTTGCTCCAAACGCTGTTGTATGATCTCCATATGCAGCAGCCCTAGGAATCCACATCGAAATCCGAAGCCTAATGCCTCGCTCGTTTCCGCCTCGAACTCGAAGCTGGGATCATTGATCGCCAGTTTCGTCAATGCATCTCGCAGCTCAGTGAAGTCCTGTCCATCGGACGGATACAATCCGCAGTAAACCATTCGCTGAGGTGGTTTGTATCCGGGCAATGCCGGCGCAGCGTTGTCGCCGGGCAAACTGATCGTGTCTCCGATATGTACATCGTCGATCGACTTGATGTTGCAGACGAGGTAACCGACTTGTCCTGCTCGCAGCTCTTCGCAAGCTCGTTGTTGCGGCGCGAACTGGCCCAACTCCATGACCTCGTGTGTCGACTCGCCTTTCAGGAAACGAATCTTCTGTCCCTTCCGGACGACACCGTCCATGATTCGCACGTAGGTGATCGCACCGCGGTAGTCATCATAATGTGAGTCGAAGACCATCGCCTGTAGTGGCTTCGAAGGGTCGCCGCTCGGCGGCGGAATCTGATCGATGATTGCGTCAAGTAACTCACCGATGCCGATACCCGCTTTTGCGCTCACGCGAACGATCGCCTCTTGCTCGACGGCCAGTGAGTGCTCCATCTCTTCGGCAACTTCGTCGGGGCGAGCATGCGACAGATCAATTTTGTTAATCACGGGAACAACCGCCAGATTATGTTCCATTGCAGCAAAGCCGTTGGCAACAGTTTGGGCCTCGACGCCTTGAAAGGCATCCACTAGCAGTAACGCACCCTCACAACAGGTCAGCGAACGCGACACCTCGTAATGAAAGTCGACATGCCCAGGTGTGTCGATCAGATTCAACTCGTAGGTTTTGCCGTCCCGATCGTAGTACAGCACAACCGCGCGAGCTTTGATCGTGATTCCTCGCTCGCGTTCCAATTCCATATCGTCAAGTAACTGCTGTTTCATTTCCCGCGAGCTAACCGTACCGGTCTGTTCGAGTAACCGATCAGCCAACGTACTCTTGCCATGGTCGATGTGAGCCACGATGCAAAAATTGCGTATATTCTCTTGTGGAACTTTTGGAACAGCCATCGATAGTTGTCAGTTCGGTGCTGGGCTCAGTTAACAAAAGAATCGCTGTTAAATCGTCGAGATGCTTCGAAAGATACGACGTTGGTGTGGTCTCGCGGGCCGATCACGCGACAGGCGACGTAACGGGCGCGGAGGGAGGGGCGGCAGCAAGCCTCTTATAATACTACGCCGCTGTGGATTTGAGGTAGGCCGGTTCGCCGGGGCATGTTCAATCGTCCGGCAGGACCGGCGATAGGCTACGAATGACCGCCCGGCGGAATCGTGAAGTTCCTTCGCTTCAAAGATGGTAGCAGTACACCGATCACGTTAAAGTGTTCAACATGAATTTCCGCCTTCACTGTCAGCCGATCGACATACCCGTTTTAAAGACGATATTCATGCTATTCTCGGCTATCCAGCTTTTCAGCGTCCTGGGGGCAGCACCTCCGGACCCAGTGTCGAAATTGGCTGTCGAAACGAGTTTTCCAAGCGGCAGCGGTAAAGTGCTTGAAATCGGGCAAGCCGCGAGAATCATTAAAATCGAGCCCACCGAGTACGAATCGCGAGGATGGGCGTGTTGGTGGTACATCCGCGTAACGGGGATAGAACCAGGCGAATCGATCACGCTTGAGGTGGGGCCAGAGCCTTGGGCGACGCCCCGCCAAGCGGCGTTTAGCACCGACAATCGGATTTGGCAGCAAACTTCTCCCGGACAACGCTCTGGCCGATCAATCAGATATCAGCAAACTGTCGATGCACCGATCGCCTGGTTCGCCTGGGGACCACCCTTTACAGTCGCTGATGCGACGGAGCTAGCGCAGTGGGCCAAGATGACCGGCGACGGCGTCAGCGAATTCTCGTTGTGCGAAACTCGCGGCGAGCGAGTGGTTCCTGCCATACGGGTACAGCCGCAATCAACAACGCCAAAATCAGCGATTTGGGTGCAAGCTAGGCAACACGCGTGGGAGGCTGGATCTAGCTGGGTATGCCGAGGATTTGTCGAGTGGCTAGTCTCCGACGATCCACGTGCTGTAAGCCTAAGGTCCGACACCATCATTACAGTCGTCCCGATTATGGACGTCGACAATGTTGCGATCGGTGCTGGTGGCAAAAACCAGATACCGCACGATCACAATCGTGATTGGAGCGAACAGCCACACTGGCGATCCGTTGCCGGGGCAATGAAAGGTCTGCGCGGGTTAGACGCAGCAGGGAAACTCGATCTGTTTGTCGACTTGCATAATCCCGGAGCGAACACTACGCGCCCTTTTTACTACATCCCGCCCCGTAAAGTCATGACCGACTTGCGACAACGCAATCTAGATCGATTCCTTGCCGCAAGCCGAATCGAAATGACCGGACCGTTGCAATTCGTCGGCGAGACTCGTGAGTCAGGACCCGGATATGACGCGGGTTGGAAGCAGATCAGCAAGAATTGGGTGACGCTGCACACACGCGATCACGTTGTTGCGACGACCCTGGAAACGGCCTGGAACACTCCCAATAGCAACACAGTTGGATACAAAACTGTCGGCAAGCAGTTAGGTTTAGCGATCGAACGTTACTTGCAACTCAATCCGAAGAAGTGACCGAACAAGAAATGAAACCGAGTCAGCGAAATCGCTGACCCGGCGACAAAATCCCACATTGGGGTAGAGGTGGTGCTCTAGTAGCGAGCCTCGAAGCGACCTACGAGCCCATCAAACGTCATGGTCGAATCCATGCCGATGAAATTGTTCGTGTGAACAGCTTCGATCCACTCGTCAGTCTGGACCGTGTTCGTCCAGGCACTGAACATGTAACCGGCGTTTAAGCGATAGTTACCGCAGCGACTAACTCGTGAGATCCCCAGTTCAAGGTCCCAGATCGTAACGATACGACCAGCTTCCCAGCCTGTGTCGATCACGCGAGTATCATAACTCTGACTTTGATCGAAGTCCGCAGAAAACTGACCGGGAAGCAAGCTGCCGCCAAAGTTGGCGTAACCAAGCCATTGGCCGCCCAATGACATCTCGCCATCGATTCCGAACTTAACGCCCACACCGTTGAAATCGATATCGGTCGCAACGGTTTCTGTGCCGGTCCCAGCAAAGTCGACCTGCATCCGTTGCTCCTGCTGTGCAGCACGAACACCGAGAACCCATCCGATCCTCAAATCACAATCGTTATAGAACAGCTTTCGCACATCAACATCAACCATGTCGAATGAGATGTCGTACTGGCCATCGGCTTGTGTAAAGTCTTGAGCCGCAGTGGCCGTTGAAGGATGTGAGACCAACGAGTGGACGACCCACGCTGGATTGCCTCCCCTGAGTGTTTGGTCGCTTGTCCCGCTCTCGTACATCGTATACTCAGCTGAGATTCGCGTGCAATCGTCGATGTTTCTGTTGAACCCAGCGCGAAATGAAGGCTGGAAATCCATGTCCAACACTCCAATTGGAGCAACCTGGACGCGTGGTGCATTCCCGGGCGGAATGATCGGCCCGTCAATCGGAACTGCATAAGCCACCTCTGCGTCCCGGGCGCGAAGGTAAAGGAACTCGCCGTAGAACTCCCAGTCGTGGCTTGCACCACCCTTCCCTTTACCACCCTTCGAGCAGTTGTCACAACCACCGCCACATCCCTTGCCATCACAGTCAGATTGATATCCAACCGGAATGACCTGCGAGGGTTGACCCATCGCCGCGGAAGCGGGAATGAAGGCCGCCGGTGCGCCAAATGGCGAGGCTTGCGCGAATCCAGCAGGCATCATCGGTGAGCCTGGCATCATCGCTTGCTGGCCCATCGGCATCATGCCGCCTGGGCCTTGGAAACCGTATCCAGGTGCTTGACCCGGATACTGAGCGTTGAGGCTTTGCCCGCCGAGACATATCACGGCGGCCGCAGCCAGCGAAAAGAAGAAACGTGTTTTCATGGAAACATCCCCCAATGTGAATTTGCCTGATAATCCAATCGACCGGTCTGAGTGGCAAATCGAGATCAATTAGCATCGTCCGCAAAGTCTATACATCCACCCAAGTCCTCCCTGACCTCCCATGTTTTCACGCAGTCGCTTAGCACAAGGAGCTCAAAGACAATCGTGCGCGTTCGATTTCTGTGTTGTCATTTGCATCAATCAGAAGCGGGATGCGTCAAATAACGGACAAAACACGCCAAGCAACGAACTCGGCACGAATGGCATTGAACGGCGTGGCTTCGCGCGTCGATTCGTGATTGCACTACTCATCGCTCATCCCCAGATGATGGCGGAATCAGCGGAACTGATCTCGTAGAGATTCAAGCAAGACGGGACATGGACTGCGGAAATTCCCAGTAGCTTTATTCTTTCAGCTTCGAGCTGGTGACTCGCTCCAGCGACAGCGAGCGCGCCGTTTGAGTTCGCACCACTCCTATCAAGACTGCTCCAAAACGCGACAATGCCCTTCATCGCGAGCGACGGAGCGATCGGAATAAACTACTGTCCGATGACAGAAAGTGAATCAAGAATGCAGGAACTGAACACGGCAGGCGATGCCGCACGAGCGGGCGGCGAAGTGCTGGTAAAGTACTTTCGAACGGGCGTCGTTGCTGACCACAAAGGCGATTCCGAAACATACAATCTCGTCTCTATTGCCGATGTCGAGGCAGAACAGGCCATCGTTGAGGTCATCCGCCGCAAGTTTCCTGATCACGCCGTTCTCGGAGAGGAATCGCATCATGACGACGTGCAGTCGGAACATCTCTGGGTTGTCGATCCGCTCGACGGCACAAACAACTTCGTTCATGGCATCCCGCACTATGCGGTGTCGATCGCTTACTATCATCGAGGAAAGCCGAAATGCGGCGTCATATTCAATCCAAGTCGAGGCGATTGGTACGAAGCGACAGCAGACGGCGGCGCGTTTCATAATGGACAACAAGTACGGGTATGCGACTCGGGAACGCTCGACGAAGTGATCGTTAGTGTCGGTTTTTACTATGACCGGGGCGAAATGATGGAAGCCACGTTGGCCGCAGTGCGAGACCTGTTCTATGCACAGATCCACGGGATTCGGCGGTTCGGCACCGCTGCGTTGGATCTGGCTCAAGTCGGCTGTGGCTTGTTCGGAGCTTTCTTCGAGTACCAACTGTCTCCGTGGGATTTTGCTGCCGGAGTTCTCTTCGTCGAAGAGGCGGGTGGCCGCGTGACAACCTGTCTCGGCGAGCCGGTGCCGCTTCAAAAGAGCGATCTGCTCGTTTCCAACGGCAAACTTCACGAACAGTTGCAAGGCATCGTAGGACCACATCTTCCTGACTCGATGCCGTAAACGGTCTGTTTGTCGCCGGCAACCCAGCCCGTGACCGATAGAATCGTCACGACCATGCCAAGCATTGGATCGAGTGAACATCTCCCCCTGAGACGACGGGGCAACTAGCTATTTCGTGTCCTATCATTTGCGGAGAGGGAATCTTGCGCGGAGTGTATTCGACGTGAGGCAGACGGATTCTAGAACGGTGGCGGACCAGCGAAACGGCTTCGGTCATGTTCTTACGAAACACATCGATACCGACAAAAACTATGTTCCTGGCGTGTGGGTCAGCGGCGGTTGCATTGCTGATTGCGTGCGTTGGCTTCGCCTGGTACAGCGTCGACACTTTGTGTGATGCCAAAGGAAGACTGCTCCGCGATCGCGCAGAGATCATTGCCTTTCAAGCCGGGCCCGCGCTAGCACTGCGAGACGCGGAGCGCGGCCACCAGTTGCTGACGTCGTTGCAAACCGACTCGACGATGGAGGAGGCTCGCTTGTACGGCAACGACCGAAACATGCTGGCGACTTGGGGCGAACAGAAATCGGTTACCGCCCCAGTCTATGCACCGAAAGGCTATCGCTACATCGGCTTCTCTCAGGTCGAAGTCGTTCATAACGTCGTCGTGGGTTCGCAGCGTCTGGGAACCGTGTATTTACGCGCAAACACGTCGGATTTGAGGGCACGCTTTGTCGAATTTGCGAAGATCGTCGGCTTCGTTTTCGCACTCGCAATGTTAGTCGTTTTGTTCCTCGCGATTCGACTTCAACGAGCAATCACGCGCCCGATCTTGGAATTGACGAATACCGCCGAGCAGATATCGATCAACGCCGACTATACGATTCGCGTCGACGGCAATGCACAAGCGGAATTGAAGACACTTCAAGATGCGTTCAATCATATGTTGGACCGTGTCCAAACGAGTGAAGCGGCGATTCAGACGGCGCAAAACCAACTCGAAGACCGTGTCATCGCCCGCACGCAAGAACTGTCAAAAGAGGTTCGAAGGCGGCAAGAGGCGCAGGTCGAGTTAGAAGCCGCGAAGGAGGTCGCAGAAGCCGCCAATCAGGCGAAGACCGAGTTCCTGGCAAACATGAGCCACGAGATCCGCACACCCCTCAACGGAATCATGGGCTTCACGGAAGCGTTGATGAATGACGAATCCGACGTCAGCCTGGAGGACCGCAAAGATTACTTAGCGACGATTCACCGAAGCGGTTCTCATTTGGTTGAGTTGATCAACGATATCCTCGATGTCTCGAAAATCGAAGCCGGGAGATTTGAGCCGGAACGGATCTCCTGTTCGCCACATCAAATCATTTCCGATGTCGTAGCCGCCTTGCGCGTTCAAGCAACAGAAAAGGGCTTGCAGCTGGATTATAAACTGGCATCATCTCTGCCTCAATCGATTCAAAGCGATCCACCGCGACTCCGGCAACTGCTTATGAACTTAGTCGGAAACGCGGTTAAGTTCACCGAGGTAGGAAGCATTCGCATTGTCGCAGGAATGTCGAACCAAGCCTCTAACCAGTTGCAAATCGAAGTTGCCGATACCGGCGTGGGGATTCCGCATGAGAAGCTGGAGGCAATTTTCGACCCGTTCAGCCAAGCCGATACTTCCGTCACTCGGCGATTTGGTGGAACGGGGCTAGGGCTGGCTATCAGTCGCAAAGTCACGGAAGCGTTAGGCGGGCGACTGACTGTGCATAGCGAAGTCGGTGCCGGAAGCGTATTCCGCGCGACAATCGATACTGGATGTGTCGCCGGTCAATCGCTGGTCGAGTCGGCGAACACGCCAACACCTACTACAAATGCCCCGGAAGCGAGCGATGTTCGGTTTGCCGGAAATCGAATCTTGATCGTCGACGATGGAGACACGAACCGAAAGCTAATTCAACTCGTCTTGCGACGCGCTGGTGCGGAAGCACTCACGGCCAAGGACGGCTTAGAAGCGATTCATGTAACCGAACAGAAACATCCTGAGTTGATTCTCATGGATATGCAGATGCCCGTGATGGACGGATACTCCTCGACACGAGAACTGCGAGCGAAAGGGCACACGCTGCCGATCATCGCGTTGACCGCACACGCGATGAAAGGCGACGAAGAGAAGTGCTTGGAAGCGGGCTGTTCCGGCTATCTGACCAAACCCGTCGATTCGACGCTCCTGCTGGCAACGATTGCACGAGAACTAAAGACAATCACCGACGATACGGCCACAATTCCTGTGTTCGCGATCGATCAGCCGCAACCGAATGCGATCGATAGTATTTGCTCTTCGCTCCCGATGGATGACAAGGAATTTCGCGAAATCGTACTCGACTTCGTTGAACGTCTGCATCAGAAGCTCGTGGAAATGAGAACCGTCCAAGCCAGCAGCGCCTTCCCACGGCTGGCACAGCTCGCGCATTGGCTGAAGGGTGCCGGTGGAACGGCGGGTTTTTCTCAGCTTATGGAACCAGCCGCAGCTCTTGAACTTGCTGCCCTTGAAGGCAGCAGCGCGAGTTGCAACACGCACCTCGCGACGCTCGAGCAAGTCGCCTCGCGAATCGTCGTGCCGAATGCAAATTCGTGCTAACAACCGATGCGTCCAAGTGGCATTATTACGTTCACCAGCCCTTGTTTTGACGTGCTAATCCCACCACCATCTCCCACCGGACGTCGGTGGTGCAGCGGCGCGTCGATCACCGTCGAGTTGGCCATTCGGGTCATGCTTTATCGGATGCAATTGCAACTCGCTCTGGGTGTCGACCGAGACACCCCCACTAACACCGACAACAAGGTGTTTACGGTCGATAACTCGGTGATTCATTACCGTTTCCACCGTTCGCGGAGTGGCGCTCACTTTCAATCCGTACCGTGACACATCGAGCAAATGAGCCATCTCCCAATCCACTTGGCCAGGCAAATCCTGCGACTTGAGAACTGCAGCGACTAGCGCAAGATCGAAGATGTTGCGCAGCTCGGCGTAGATCGGATACTTCTTCGATAAGCCAGCGAAGTGCTTTGTAAAGCTCTGCGCGAACTGGCTGTTCAAGGCGTCAGATCCGCCGGTGTGAACGCGTTCGCCGCGTTCGGTTAACAGCTCGTTCTCGCTCAGCACTTTGACGGCAGAACCGTGAATCGAGAACGCGTCAGCAGATTTCGTCGTGCGCACCGAATCGTAATTCATCGTGAACCACCATCGCAGAACGGTCGTGGCCGGCGGCGCGCCGCCTTCAGGAACCTCGATGCTGTCGAGGTAACTAGTTACACCCAGCGTCCCTGGCTCCAAACCCATACCGACAAGCTTCATCCGGTAGTCGGCTTCGACGAGGACTTGCGCAGCTCGCGTTCGCGCATTGATTCCGAACACGACAATGTCTTGTCTTCCAAGACGCGTACGAATTCCCTTCAACCAATCGTCACGTTGATGCGGCTTCAGCGACGTCTTGGCGGACTCACTCAAAAAACTTTGAACACTCGCAAGATTATCTTTCGTTGGTGTGATCGAGCATCCGAATCGTCCATCGCCTCCGTATGCATTACGAAGTGCAACGACGAAATCATCAAGCTGCAAGACCGGCACTCCTTCGGTCGTACTAACCGTCCGTCCTTCGACGTCAGACGTCCAGTCGCCTGCCGGACCAGCAATCACCACATCGCGGCTTTCAGGAAAAACGAAGACATACTTCACACTCTGCAACCCGGCAAGATTCAACATGGAATCGTCAGGCCGTCGACCAGCAGCCCAAAGGACCTGCAGCTCGCGTTCGAGTTTTGTCAGCGAGACCTTACGCAGGGTGGACGATCGACGAATGTCGTGCAGACTCGTAGCAGTTTTCGCACGTTCACGAGTCGCCGACAAAGCACTTGCCGCCGCATCATCGACGGCGACGCGTTTCATCAGACCGCTCGCATCAACAAACACTCCGCCAGGGAAAGACTCGACAGCTCCTGGACCACCAACCGTATCCCAGCTATCGGGCGAGATCGTCGATTCGATCAACTCGATGAGAGAATCAAAGTCCGCCAATGCCGCTCCGCCTCGCGAAGGGGCACCACCAGCTGGTACTCGCATCAGCTCGCCGAATGCTTCAGCGCGTTGGCTGTCAGTTTCTATGGAGAAGGCATTGCCAAGCGATGCCCGAAACATTCCAGCCGCCGCTTGTGCGGCAATGATTGGTCGCGACAAAACGTCTCGTTGCTGAGGCGAATTGGCCCTCGCTGCGAGATCTAGGGCGGGACCAAACTCGCCAGCGGCAAGATGGGCACGAATCGACGTTGCAGCACCGGACTCTTGCGCAGCAGAGGGCGGAGATTGTAGGGTCGCGCATGCGGCGAATGCAATAATAGCAAGACCGCGCGAGACGCGGAACGAAGAAAACAACAACACTAGAAGCCTCCTTGGCCGAGTGAGGCCATCGAGACCAAATCCCCTGAACACCAGTTAGCGTCGCACATTCGACGCGGTTTGACAAGCGTTTTTTCGGCAGACGACGACAGATGTTCGATAGACACATCGATTCCCAGGGCTGCCCTACCCTGCAGCGTCTTCTCGGTCGTCACTATGCAAGCTAAACTGATTCGTTTGAGTTTCCACGAAATTACCAGCAGGCACGAGCCAGATCCCCTATGAAGCTCGCTTTTAGTAGCAACGCCTACATGCACTTCTCGATCGAGGACACAATCCGCAAGATCGGGGAGCTCGGATACACGGGGATCGAAATCCTCGCAGATGTGCCGCACGCTTGGCCGTCGTTCTTACTTGAAGAACGGAAGCAGTCGATTCGAGACCAGCTCGAAAAGCACAACCTGCAAATCGCCAACATCAACGCCTTCATGATGAATGCGGTGAATGATCCGCGACAACCCTATTGGCACCCGGGATGGACAGATCCCGATCCGCACTACCGTGCGATTCGACGGGAGCATACCAAACGTTCGCTCCAGCTCGCTAAAGAAATTGGCGCGCCTAATGTAACCACGGAGCCGGGAGGCCTGTTGACCACCGAGCAATCTTGGGCCGATGCGGCAAAGATCTTCTACGACGAAATCATGCCGTGCGTCGAACTCGCCGAGCAGCTGGAAGTCCTACTATTAATCGAGCCCGAACCTGAACTCATGATCGAGAAGTTCGACGAATACTTAGACTTCGCAGGCCGTATCGAATCGCCCTGGGTCGGCTTGAATTTTGACGTCGGGCATGCGTACTGTGTCAGCGAAGATCCGCAGGACTGGATCGAGAAGATGGCGCCGTACACGAAGCACTACCATTTCGAGGACATTGCCTCGACCCGAGTTCATAAGCACTTGATTCCAGGACACGGGGCGATCGATTTCAAAGCAACGCTTCAGGCGATCGAAAAGACAGGATACGATGGCTGGATCACCGTCGAGTTATACCCGTACATCGACAATCCCGACGAAGCCGCTCGCGAAGCACGCGAGTATTTGACGGCTGCGATGAATGACCTGGGTATCTCTGTCGAGTAGAAACTTTGCCGAGTAATAGTGAGATGAGCGGCGAGAACGAAGACAAGTCCGCAGTTCCCTCCAAGCTGCTCGCATACCTGCAACTATTTCGCGCACCAAATGTCTTTACTGCCATCGCGGACGTAGCGATGGGATTTGTATTCGTTGCCGGATCTCTTGAGCCGATCAGCGGCTTTATCTGCTTGGCTGCTGCCTCCTGCCTGCTTTACACGGCTGGCATGGTTTTGAACGACGTCTATGACTTTGAAGTCGACACGAAAGAGCGGCCTTCGCGACCCTTGCCGTCTGGGAGGATTTCGCGAGGCCACGCACAGTTGCTTGGTTATGGATTGCTCGCCGCCGGTGTGCTGCTCGCATCGTGCGTCAATCTGATTAGCACCGTAGAAGCGTCCATCGTTTGGCGAAGCGGTGCGGTCGCACTGCTCCTAGCGGCATGCGTCATTGCTTACGACAAAACTCTAAAGAAGACGCCCCTCGGACCGTTCGCTATGGGAGCGTGCCGATTCTTCAATGTGTTGCTCGGAATGAGCCTTGCCGGAGCGGGGAATATCACACCGCTTGCATTCGACGCCAGTCACCTTGCCGTTGCTGGAGGAATCGGAGTTTACATTGTCGGAGTGACCTGGTTTGCCAGAACCGAAGCCAAGGACAGCAGTCGATTACTACTTATGTTCGGAGTCGGTTTAATGGCGACCGGCGTCATGATGTTGGCGTTTTTTCCAAGCTTTGCAACTCCCGAGTTGGCGGCGCGTTTCCGTATCGAACCAACCTTTGTTTGGCCGATGGCTCTGTTTCTTCTGACGGTGTCGATATTGCGGCGCTGTCTAAGTGCCGTCGCCAATCCAACTCCACAACAAGTTCAAGCAGCGGTCAAACTGAGCATCATGTCGCTCATTGTCTTGGACGCATCAGTCGCATTGTTGATCGCAGACTGGCCATACGCCGTTGGCATCCTGGCCCTAATAGTGCCAACGCTGCTAATTGGTAAGTGGATTTACTCGACGTAGGGTGGGCAATTTTACGATGTTGCTTGGCTACAACACGAATGGCTTTGCCCACCACGACTTGCTTGAGGCAATCGAGATTGTGGCCGAGATCGGCTACCAGAGCGTTGCGATCACGCTCGATCACCAATCGCTGAATCCGTACTCGGAGGAGCTTCCGAGCCAGCTCTTGCGCGTTGCAGACTGTTTGCGACAACACAAGATGCGATCCGTCATCGAAACCGGTGCGAGGTATCTGCTGGATCCGCGCACGAAACATGAACCGACACTATTAACGGCCGATGGAAAAGATCGAGAGAAACGGATCGGATTCCTGAAGCGAGCTATAGACATCGCGGCGGCCCTGGAAAGTGATTGCGTTTCCCTTTGGTCGGGCATCCTTCGTGACAATATCTCCAACGACCAAGCGATGGAGCGACTCGTGAATGGACTAGAGCCGGTCTTGCAGCACGCCCTGAACTTGGGCGTGGCGGTCGGTTTCGAGCCCGAGCCAGGAATGTTTATCGATACAATGGAGAGTTTCGAACGGCTCTGCAGCCGAATTGATTGCGACGCCTTTCAAATGACACTCGATGTGGGGCATCTACACTGCCTCGGGGAAACGCCGATCGAAGAGTACGTGCGTCGATGGCGTGGACAAATCGTCAACGTCCACATCGAGGACATGCGAGCTGGTGTTCACGATCACTTAATGTTCGGCGAAGGCGAAATGGACTTTCATCCAGTCTTAAAAGCCTTCCACGAAATCGGTTATTCGGGCGGCTTGCACGTCGAACTAAGTCGCCACAGCCACGATGCGCCGTTGACCGCTCGACGGGCGTTCGAGTTTCTTTCTTCTATCGTTTCGAGTCTCGATGTATCAGGTTGAAACAACACATGCATGCAGAAGTCATTTCGATCGGTGACGAACTGACCAGTGGTCAACGGCTGGACACGAACACTCAGTGGCTCAGCGAGCGACTCGGCGAGTTGGGAATCCACACGCTGTATCATTCAACCGTCGGCGACGATCTCGCTGCCAACGTCCGTGTATTCCGTGAAGCCATCGATCGATCCGACATCATCGTTTGTACCGGTGGGCTCGGGCCAACCGCGGATGATCTCACCCGCCAGGCCATCGCGGAGACAATCGAAGTCGATTTGGTCCTTGACGACTCGGCACTCGCACACATTCGGGCACTGTTTGCGCGAAGGAAACGCGAGATGCCTGAGCGGAACACGATTCAGGCGATGTTCCCGGCGGGCAGCCTCGCAATTCCGAATCCGCACGGTACGGCTCCTGGCATCGACCTGACTTGCGATCGTGATGGCCGGACTGGGTCTCGACTGTTCGCGCTCCCAGGAGTTCCCGCAGAGATGCGAGAAATGTGGGAGCAAACCGTTGGGCCTGCGCTTCAGAAAATGGCCGGTAGTGCCCGGGTGATTCGCCACCAGCGGATCAAATGCTTTGGCGTCGGCGAGAGCGATCTGGAACAAATGCTACCAGATGTTATTGCACGCGGTCGACAACCTTCCGTCGGCATTACGGTTCATAAAGCAACGATCACGCTGCGGATCACTGCCAAGGCGGAGAGCGAAGTCGCTTGTTTCGAGTCGATGGAACCCACGATCGCAACGATCCGCGATTGCCTTGGGTCGCTGATCTTTGGCGAACACGACGACGAACTCCAGCATGCCGTCATCGACTTACTCAAATCGCGATCAGAAAGACTCGCGACGATCGAATGGGGATCGGGCGGGTTGCTCGCCGAATGGCTGTCGGATGTTGATCACGAAAGTCACGTGTACCGTGGCGGCATCGTTGTTCGTGATGCCGAAGCGTTGGCTGCGACACTTCGTGGAACGGCACATAACCACGATGGGGCGGGCGATGTATCTGCGATCCACGACATGGCAGGCCACGTACGGAATCGGTTTGCCGCCGACTACGGGCTGGCTCTCGGCGCATTCCCGAGCAGCGACACGGTGGATCGCGAAGCGGGAGAGTTACACTTCGCGCTCGCGACACCAGCGAACGTACTGACGAAGACAGTGCCATTCACGGGCCATCCCGATATCCTGAAGGAACGCGCGGTCAAGCAAGCTTTGAACTTTCTCCGGATTACGCTGTTGCAACAGACCTAGTAGGACCCGCAAGTGGTTATGTCCAAAGCAATTAGGTTGACGCGTTAACAAATCTCAGTTATCTTACCGATAAGTATCGGTGTCAGTTGATGCGTTATCAAATCCCAAGTAAGTTGCCATGCTCAAGGTTAATGGGAGGGCATTCACGTGTTGCGACGGGATCAGCCGTCGTAGTGCTTTGCGAGTTGGATTCCTCGGTCTCGGCGGGCTATCGCTCCCAAATCTACTTGCTCGGCGAGCCGCTGCTGCCGCTGCCGGACGACCACTTCGCAAGACATCCGTCATCTTTGTCGAGTTGGCCGGAGGCCCTTCACACTTCGAGACCTACGATCCGAAACCTAATTCGCCTTCCGAGTACCGAGGTCCGCTGCAACCGATCAACACAAAGCTGTCCGGCGTACAGTTCAGCGAGTTGATGAGCGAACAAGCTAAGATCGCCGACAAGCTCGCGATCATCCGCTCGATTCATCACGACTCGTCAAGTCACAGCACATCGAGCCATTTAACACAGACCGGGTATTATCTTAGCGATCGCCAGAATCGTGAAAACGAAATGCCTTGCGTCGGTTCGGTCGTATCAAAGTTAATTGGCTCGCATTCACAGGGGATCCCCGCGTACGTCGCGTTACAGCGTTCAATGCGATATGGCCGAGCCGCTTACTTTGGCAAGGCATTGAATCCATTTGAGGTGACAAGCGATCCCAATGCCAGCAATTATCGGGTGAACAATCTCGGTCTCGTGCGTGGCCTCGACACGGAACGAGTATCCGAGCGTAAGTACTTGGTTGATCGATTCGACGAAGCGAAAGAGTTGCTCGACACAAGCGGCGTTACCGATGCCGTAGATCGTTTCGCGGTCGAAGCGTTTGACATGGTAACCAGCGGAAAGGCACAAAAGGCCTTCGACATCAGCCAGGAGTCGGACGCTATTCGCGACCGGTACGGTCGCAATAGAACAGGCCAAGAATTTCTTCTCGCCCGGCGATTGATCGAAGCAGGCGTCACCTTTGTTTCAACTCGCGTCAGTAGCTGGGATGATCACAACGGCATCGCGAAACGCATGCAGGCCAAGGGCCCATCCTACGATCAAGCACTCGCAGCACTGGTCACCGACCTGCACGAGCGGGAGATGGATCGAGACGTACTCGTGATCGCGATGGGCGAATTTGGTCGAACACCGAAAGTAAATCGCAATGCGGGTCGCGATCATTGGGGCGCAGCGATGAGCGTTCTGCTCGCGGGTGGCGGCCTCAACGTTGGCCAGATTGTCGGCAGCTCGACTCCGAAGGGGGAGATGCCGCAGGACAACCCGTATCGCCCCGAAAATGTTCTCGCAATGGTCTACCGCCATTTGGGCATTCAGTCCGATCGGACTTTTCTCGATCTGAGTGGTCGCCCGAGGTACTTGCTTGAAGAGCGCGGTCTGATCAACGAGTTGCTCTGACCTCTACCAGGCGAATTCGAGGCCCAGATGGCCACCTTGGTAGATCAATGTTGCCAGGTCCACATCACCGGCTCCCGTGGCTGCGGCAAAGTTATCGATTTGGTCCGCGGCGAGCCCTACGCCATCTAACCACAATCCTCGATAGCCAATTCGACCACTAAAATATGGCGTGAATCGATATACCGCCGTAACGGAGACTTCAGCTCCATACGCCGTCGCGCCGAACGATCGGTTAACCGACGGCGTCGTCGCTCCCCCTGTGCGGACTTCACCGTCAAGCTTCATGTCGTTATGGAACACGCCACCCATCAATGTCGCTTCGACACGACATCTGCTCGGTGTTTCCCACAAGACTCGGCGAACTCCGATCTGACCGCCATAAAGATCATTCGAAAAGTCGATGAGCGCGCCTTCCGTGAGATCGGTCGTAACGAAGGTTTCCAGTTCTTCAGTCTGACGCAATGCACGAAGGCCGAACATCGGTTCAAAACCCCATCGTGCGCACAGCCACACATTCAGTTCGCCACTGTGCAAGTCGGACGAGTAAGCTGTCGTAAGGTCTGTATACGAACCATTTAGGGTATCGAAGTGAACGATTGTTGCGTCGTTCGTCGCGACCGCGTCTCCGTCATCATAGATGCGTCGCTCGTGGGCCAATTGGTCATAGATGCCGAAATAACGCAACTCCCAAGTTTGTCCATTCTGGCCTTTCGATCGCACACCAATGTCGACGCCGGCTTCTACGTTGAACTCCAACTCCGATGTGTGCAGTACCGATGCGGTAGGCGCGGCTGCAGGAGCGACAATCAAGAAGTTGGAATCGACTTTCCCTCGACCTAACCAAAGGAGATCAGCGCTGAGCGCGTAGCAAGTTTCTGGTTCGCACGCGCACACCAGACCACAATCACCCTGGCAGCGATCACTCGCTACATGACCGTGCTCCGTGCCCAGGTACGCATCATTCACGAGAACTTCGTCCGCTCGAACCGTTACTCGGCCCACCAGCACGAGGGCGATCACACCACATATTTGCCGGAGATTTCCACCCATTTATTCCAACTCCTGATCGCGTAAAGACGCGGCGAACCACCACGTTCACCAAGTCACTTCACCACCGACATACGTTCCGTGATAGAGCACTGTGCCATAGTCGAATGCTCCAATTCCGGATTGAAGATTAAAGTTATCGTGCTGGTCAGGCGCTAATGCGACGCCGTCCAACCACATCGCGGTATAGCCGACCCGAACGGTAACATGTCGGCCAATCTGATAGGCCAGTTCAAGATTCACTTCACCAAAATAGGAAACGTGGTCCGACGGGAACTTCGCGGTTGTCTCGATCGTTGTCGATATCATTGTCAAAGGATCGGTCACCGTGATGTCGCCGCCACCGGTTGTCAAATTAAGATTATTGTAAAAGACGCCACCTTTGACCGTCGATTGAAACCGAACGGGACCGGCGTCCCAGAGCAATGCCTCGCCACCGATTTGAAATCCCCAAAGCTCATTGTCTGTCATACTGAGCTGCAGGTTGGTCGCGCCATCGCCGGTGAGTCGATCGAATTGGTCTTCGAGCTGAATGAATCGAATGCCGGCAATCGGCGCAAATCGACTCCATTGCCGCATGCGACTGCCGAGTTCAACGCTGCGAAGAGTCGACATATAGGAAGTTTGAAAATCGGTTCCCGTCGATGGTGTGACAGAAGGGAATTCGAAATAGTCGTAAAGAGCCGTTGTTGCGCTATGGACTCGGGAGTTGTCGAATTTAGATCCGAGATAGTTGAACACGAGGTCACAGCCATCGTCACCTGTCAGAACGAGGTTAAATCGGAAGCCCGCCGTAACAGGAAACCCCAGATCCGTCGCGTTGAGAACCTCGCTGCCCGTCCCCACCTCCGTAACCACTGATCGAGAATCGGCATCCGAGCGATCGAACAGCAGGACGTCAAATGTCGCTTGTCCGAGCCAGCAAGGTCCAGGATCGCGAAAGCAGCCCCCTGTCAGACCTCCAGGATCGTAGAAAGGCTCCACGGTTTCGAGAGGCGCACCGTCGGAAAAGTAGCCGCTGTTGATTTGAGCGCGTGCCGGCGTGTGGCTGGCGGCGATGAGCAGGCCGAAAGCGACCGACACACCAATGCGGAATTGCACCGTACTCCCTCCATGCTCCGAGTCCCGTATCACGATTACGCAATTGAGACTGGTCGGCGTCGAAATCCATTAAAACGCGGCACCAGACCGCGACTACAGAGGTAGATCGACGCACATTGCGTCAAGACACGAAGAAGAGCAAGCGAAGCAGACCAACCGTCACGACAGGGGTTCGGCGGCAGAACCGCGACCAACAGAATGGCCGACACCACCTGACCGTAATGTAGGTCCGATAGACTTACGACCGTTAAAACCGGAAGCGATCTTTAACGTTGATGTATATCCGGACGCCTTGGCGCTATTGTGGCGATTGTTCGCAGGCTACTCAGCTCCTGCTGTCTCAACGCTCGGCGGCTCAAAACTAACTAAGACTTTACCGTCGTCCTGCCAAAGGCGAACGACACTGTCTTGTCCACCGGCGACGATCACTTTGCCGTTTGCACTGGCTCCAACGGAGTACATGAAGTCTGCAGCTCCGGCGAAACTGCGAACGTTGCCACCGTTGTCAGCATTCTTCATTTGAACGGTCTTGTCGCCGCAAGATGCGATTACATTACTTCCGTCGGCGACAAAACGAATCGCCGTGACCTCCTTGCTAAATCCGGTGATTGTTCGCTTTTGATCACCAGTCCGAACGTCCCACACCTTAATCACGTTGTCCGCTCCGCTCGTTGCCAACAAACGTCCGTCGGCTCGCCAACTGACACCTAACACGTGATGCGTGTGGCCTTCAAACGATCGCACAAACTCGCCGGTCTGAACATCGAAAATCTTGGCAAATCGATCTGAAGCCGAACTCGCGATTTGCTTGCCGTCCGGCGAAAACTCCAATCCGTAAATCACGTCGCTGTGCGCTTCCTTGACCTCACGAACCAATGTCCCATCCGCCACATTCCATAACTTGAGTTCACCGCTGCGCGACGGCTCGCCTCCACCAGTGGCCAGCACTTTGCCATCCGGGCTAAAATCGAGCGTCGTTACGCGGTCGACGAACTGTTCCGCAGAGTCGACCGATCCAATGGTGCGAACCAGATTCCAAACGGGATTGCTATCCCACCAGACAGCTGTCTTATTCGCAGCTACGGAAAGTACGTTCGAGTCAGAAGCGTATGCCACGGCAGTGATGACTGCCGCGTGACCTTCAAATGTTTCGATTGCAGCTCCAGTTTCGCTATCCCACGTATGAACGCGTTGGTCGTCTCCGCCGGTTGCCAACGTCAGCCCATCAGGTGAAAAGGCGACCGCGAGATTGGGCTTCTCAGTTTCCGCGGCTGACTTCTGGACTTCGGCGAGGTTCGCTTCCTTCTGCTTTGCCAGCTCTTCGGCAACCTTAACCGTTGCCTCCACGGGTGGGATCGACTCAGTTGCCTTCTTGACGGAATCCTTGGCGCGAGCTACGGTGCGAATCGCCGATTGGAGCGAACGTTCTGCGGCGTTCTGCTCGTCAAGGGCCTTTTGAGCTGGCGCAGCAAGTTTGGTGACATTCGCCTCGGCAGCTTTAATGTCGTTCGTTCCCTTCGCGATCGCCGCCTCCGCAGCCGTCTTGGCGACTTCCAGCGTCTTCTTTTTGGCTTCGCCGTCGATGATCGCCTTTTGTGCGGCGACCTTGGCCGCTTCAGCTGCCTTATTCTGCGCTTCGGCTACGTCCTTCACTGCCTTGTCGACTGACGCGGCCAGGGCAGCCAATGCCTTGTTATCGGGTTGCGCCTTTGCAGCCTCTTGAACTTTCCCCAGGCCTTCGGCCAACGTGTCGATAACCGTCTTGGCTGCAGCAACCGATTGCACGATGTTCGCATCGGCAGCAACAACGTCGGCCTGCGCCTTCTTGATCGCTTCGTCGGTTGCAACCATTCCATCTTCGGCCGCTTTCTTATCAGCTTCGTATTTCACTTGTGCTGCCTTTACATCAGCCAACGCCTTCTCGCCTGCAACCTTGTCGGCGACTGGCTTCTTTGCAGCTTCAATCTTCTTTTTATGCTCTTCGTCAGCTTTCTTCTGCGCCTCTTCAGCTGCCGTCGCATTCTTCTCTTCAGCTGCTTTGCGGTCCGTTGCGGCTTTTAAATCAGCTTTCGTTGCATCGATCTCGCGTTTTGCAATTGCGACCATCCGCGTAACGTCCTCGACCCGAATCTGAGCACGAAAATCGCCTTTTAGCTCGGCGAGCTGCTTTCCCGCCGCATCCCATAGTTTCGTAGTGTTATTGGAACTCGCGGACGCGAAGCGCTGTCCGTCCGGTCGTACGGCGATCGATGTGATCGGCCCTCCATGATTTACTTGGCGGACGATGTTTCCGCCGTTGACATCCCAGACTCGAAGCGTTCCATCCTGGCTGCCGGATGCAATTTGCGTGGGCGTTGGGAGAACTGCGGCAAGTGAAATGACAGGGCCACCGTGGCCTTTCAATTCCTTGAGCGGTACGATTGGCGCCGCCGCCTTTTCAACGGCTGCTTTCGCGACGGCAGCCTTTTCCGCAGCGTCCTTGTCGGCTGCTGCCTTCTCGGCGTTGGCCTTTTCGGCGGCCGCCTTGTCTTCTTCCGTTTCGGACTTCGCCTTTTCAGCCGCCGCTAGAGCAGCAGCGGTCTTGTCCGCGGCGACTTTGTCCGCCGCAGCTTGCTCGGCGACCGCTTTATCAGCGGCAGCCTTCAACGCAGCGACTGCTTGTGGATCGGGAAGAGCCCAGACGCGAATAATGTTGTCAGCACCCGCGGTCGCGATTTGCGCGTTAGCAGCAGCGAAAACCACAGCATTAACAACTGCCGGTGTTTCAATACTTCCAGCCGATTGCCCGTCCGCGACATTCCAAACGCGAAGTGATTTGTCTTGACCACCCGAAACTAGTTTGCTGCTGTCGGTCGAGAAGGCAACACCTGTGGCGCCGCCAGCGTGGCCGTCAAGAGTCCGTGCCAACTTGCCAGATGGCATTTCGAATAATTGCACCTTGCCGCTATCTTCCGCCATAGCGAGCCATTTTCCATCGGGACTTACCACGACCGACTTCACGGGACTCTCAACACCTGCAATGTCTAGCTTATGTGTATTGCGAGCGCGTTTCCAAAATTTCACGTTACGGTAGCCGCCTGAAACGAGCAATTCGCTATCGGGACTGAATCGCAACGACTGGACTAAATCCAAATGCGCGACACCTTGATTGCCAGATGCGGCATCAACCAACGCCGGATCAGTCAATCGTCCGACTTCACGTTTGCTGCCCACGTGATACAAAAAGATCTGATTGGCGCGACCGGCCGCGGCGTATTGACCGTCTGGCGAGATTGAAATTGAATAAATCGGATTCACGCCAGGAGGTAGCGGTTGCCACTTCACGGGTCCGCCGCCTGTGACCTCTCCCTTGGCACCCTGATCAATCCAGAGCTTGATCAAACCGAGTTCATCAGGAGTTAGGGGCTTGGCACCGACATCGTTGTCCTCCGGCGGCATGAACGGTTCTATCTGCATAGCTGCAGCGTTGAGCAACAGACTCTCCAGAGCTTTCCCTGGAACAACGGATGGTCCCTCAGAACCACCTTTCAGAATGGTCTGCGGAGTCTCGAGGACGAGGTCGCTTTCCGCATCCGTATTATTGTGGCAAGCCAAACACTTTCGGCGGAAGATCGGCAGAATCTCCTTCTCAAATTCGACATCGCCCTCATGCTTCACTTCCGCAATCGTGATCGCGTCGTCGGCCCGAAGCGAATTCGCATCGGTACTGATAATCGCTATCGTGGTAATTGCGAGAGCATGAACCAAGATATTTGTGTGTCGCGTCAACATGGGAATTCAACCTGATCAAAAGGCTTGTTGGATGATGAAACCAATTGTTATTGTTTTCGTAGAGTCGGTCGTGCCCACTCTACAAATTACTCGACCTTCTCGACTTGGAGAACTAACGCCTGCGTCGCCTCAACATCGATTCCGTTGAACTTCGCTTTCGCTCGCACGGTGACCGCGTGATCGCCAGGAGTGGCATCCTTAGTCGCAGTCAGCTCGAACTTGCCGTCCTTTTGATCTTTGGCGATTGAGACTTTCGAAATCGTGATGCCAGCAACACCTTTCGGAAGCTCAAAGGAAACTTCCGTCTGTTCCGTAAAGTCGTACAAACGTTCAATTGAGACAGGCACCTCGATCTTTTCGCCCTGCTTCAAGGCGTTGGCCGGAGCAGGCGCCGTTAACTTCAGAGGCGTCTTGACGATTCGAAGGCGGATCGGCGTTGAAATGAAGGCAACGTTCTTATCCACCGGATTATTCGCCTTCTTCGTATCGGCGACCTTCTTATCGGCTGCCGTCTTCGCCGTTTGAACTCTTTTCAGTTTCGCAGCAGTATCGACAGCGCTCTTTTCCGCAGCAACTTTGGCTTCTTCGGCCTGCTTCGCCTTTGCCTGAGCATCGACGACAACTTGCTCAGCGGCTTTCTGTTTAGCGACGGCGTCGGCACTTGCCACGTCGGCATCAGTCTTTACCTTTTCAGCATCAGCGGCTGCCTTAGCCAAAGCTTCATCGCCTTCAGCCTTTGCAGCGGCTTCCTTTGCGGCAGCGAGAGTCGTCGCAGCCTGTGCCGCAGCGTCAGCAGCCTGCTTGGCAATAACGTCCGCAGCCGTCTTCGCATCGATTGCCGACTTGACGGCTGCAACCGCATCGGTCGCGGTCTTCACAGTTGCCGTTTTATTTTCGTTTGCCACCTTGAGTGCATCGGTGACTTCTTTGACAACTGCGTCAATGGTCTTCTGCTCTTCTGCTGCGCGAGTGACGGCCGTTGGATTCAGCGAATGCTTAATCTTAGTGTCGGCTCGCAAATAGAACGTGTAGAGGCCGGGCTTCGTAGCTTTGTTCTTGATGTCGAGAGCCAACTTGGCGTCTGCAGCGTCCGCCTTTACAGCGATATTCCCAGGCTTGAACTCATTCGCTGCGTTAATCGGAACAAGACTGACGTCGCTTTTAAAGTCCTCGCGGCGAGTTACCTTGACCGGGATCTCCAACTTGCCGCCGAGTGACGTCTCCCAAATCTTGTCATCGCCGACATCGATGAACGCTTGTTCCGGATCCTGATCGATCACGGCAAACGAGACGCCTCGGCTGGCGCGATAATTGAGGGGCGCTAGAGTCCGATTTCCGTTATCCCAAACGACGACGCCGCCTCTCGCATATCGAACCAACTCCTTGTCTTCGACGGTCGACTTTCCCACCACACGGATATCGCCGCTCCACGCTTTGGCGTCTTCCGCTGCTTGGAAGACCAGCGTGCCGGAGTTTTGAGCCGCTCCGATGTGAGTCGCGCGGCACGTCACGCCCGCAGGTAGGTTCTCAGCCGTGATCTCAACCTCGCCAGCGAAGCCCTCGCGACGTTCAACTCGCACATCGTACAAGGTAGTTCCGCCACGTCGAATGGAGGTAGTACCTGCGAGAACGGCATTCGCGTTGACCGGAGCTTGAACGCGTTCGGCAATCGCGACAACTCGGAAGTCGGGCTGTGGCGACCGTATTACCAGTCGATAGACATTACGGGGATTGGGAGCAGCCGAACCGTTTTGGTCTCGCACTGTCACGCGATAGATCGCATCCTGGTCCGCCGTCAGACGATACGAAGGATCGTCCGTCGACGTGTCGAACTTAGTCCCGATGCGACCATTCCGGTCTCCTGGATCATCCACGGTCGCAATGTTAGCAACGACTTCTTCGCCTTTGTCGTTCTTGGTAACGCGTTGAACGATGAGATACGGATCAGTTTCCAACCCCAATCGTTGCGAGATGATTTCGATGTGATATATGTCGCCCTTCTTCGCTTCAAATTGCAAGTGATCGTGATCACCACTCGGGTAAAACTGCCCGGTGAACTCACACGGAACGGAGACTTGCTGAGCGGTAGCAGGATCATCATTCGGCTCCTGCTCCTTCACGACGGGGGCTCTAGCGAAATGAATCGGCGACGGGTTCGCGGTGTTAAAGCGATAGGAGTACGAATCGAGGACAGACGCCTGCGGAACGGCAAGCTCTGCGATATCCAACTGGCGAGCGACCGCTTCATCTGCTGGTAGCGGGATATTCACCGTCACTTGCTCTAATGCAACACCGTCGATCTTGACCTCTGACGGTTGGCCATTCGGTAAGTTCCTCCCGTACAGAACGTACTGATCGTTCGATCCCTTTAATCCGGAAGGCGGGAAAATGAAATCGACGTGAGGGCCCATGTGTGCAGTCAATCGATAGAACGAGTCGTTACCGCCACGATAGACAAAGTCGTACAACGCAATGATGTATTCGCCAGCCACGGAGGCTTCGAGATCGACGAATGGGTCTTTTCCAATGTTGTCCCGAGAGCGAGCGATTTCGCGACCACTGGGATCGTAGACAACGAGTGTACCGTCCATCCGTGAATCGATTCGTTGCGCGGCACAATCCAAAAGAACTCGCTGCCCCTCTTTCAACGCCAACTTGAAATGATCGACATTGTTTGCGTCGACCCAGCCGCTAACCGTTTTGTCGGCAGCAATTTCAAATGCTGTCTCAACGCTATTGTTCCCACCTCGTTCAATCAATTCTTCGCGAATTCCGACGGTGAATGCTCTTGGATTCGAGACGCCATAGCGACCGACGACGCGAGCTTCATAGATTCCGGGCGGAACGTCTCCAGCGATCGATACAGAGTACTGACCGGCAACGGGACCCTCAGGGAGGAACTCGTTTGGCTTGGCCGTCTTCTGCGTCGCCTTGATTCCCGAATGCGAGAAGACGAGTTGTGTCACGTCGATCTGATCAGCACCAGCGACTTGCACATCGACCGTCGTCCCGAACTTTCCGCCGGGCGGAAAGATGCTTGATAGTTGCGTACTTGGCAACTGTGCTTGGAGGGGAATCGATACTGAGGACACCAGCAAGCCGCCGACAACTGCGGCAAGCATGGCCCGTGAGAAGAAGCGATATAAGGCTCGAATGGCGATCATTCTTCGCGCCATCGGACATTCCTTTCAGATTCAGGTAGGCTGAGACGAAGGGTGTGGTTTGCGACCATTGGGGCCGAAGCAGCAATCAACGCCTACGTCTCAGTTTGATTGCCAGGGTGGGAGGTTTCAATAATCCGACCGTTCAACTTAATTCGATACCTTTAACTACGTACTCGTTTAGTGGTTAAACAAGAACTCCTTGGTATTGATCAACGCCCAAACGATGTCTTCGTAGGCTCGCTTCGTGTCGTCGCCACATTTCTCGATGTGAGCCATGGCAATCGCTGTTTCGTCGGCCAAAGGCTCGCGAGAGAAAGACAATAGATACAATTCGCGAATCTTGGCTTGATGCTCGCGTTCTTTATCAGCGGCCAGTTTGGCTGCCCTTCCACCACCAGCCGTCAATTTGCCTTGAATCTCGCTCGAGTTCAAAAGATGGAGGCTTTGCGCCAAATTAGCTTCCGACGAACGCTCGCATTCACAAGCACTACTCGCTTCGGGCCGTCCGAACACGGTGAGGAAGTACGACGTGAATCCATTGTCAGGCAATTGTACGGCACGTGTTCCACTGGGCGCACCGCTGAAACCAGTCGTCGTCCCGGTAACTTGATTGATCGCATCTAGCAACACTTCAGCGTTCAATCGCTTTGGGTAGTATCTTGAGAAGTTTTGCTTGTCGTCACGGTTCCAGTCATTCGGCTCGGCTGCCAGTTGGTACGTACTCGAATCGCAGATCGTGCGAATCAAGTGTTTCAAATCAAAATCATGGGCCGCGAAGTCCTGGGCCAACGCGTCTAGCAATTTAGGATTCGAGGCTGGATTCGTCACTCGCATGTCGTCTTCGGGGTCGACAAGCCCTCGACCGAAGAAATGCTTCCAGTAACGATTTACCAATGCATATGCGAAGAATGGGTTTTCTTTATCGGACATCCACGCGGCGAGTTCGAGACGGGGGTCGTCTTGGGCGTCCAGGGTCGGCGGCTCGCTACCGAGTCCTGTCGGCGGCACGTTTTGTTTCGTCTTTGGGTTCTGCGCTTGGGCTGTTCCGGGATTATGGAAGATCCGATCCTGGCCCACGATCAAGCCCTTCTTGCGACCAACTCGCGAGAAAAACGCTGCGAAACCGTAGTAATCCTGCTGGCTCCACTTCTCGAATGGATGATGGTGACAGCGAGCACACTGAATGCGAAGTCCAAGAAACAGTTGAGCCGTATCTTCGACCTGAGCCGCCTGATCCTTGACCTCACGGTACCAGGCGACCGGAGCGTTGGTGCCGGGACTTCCTGACGCGGTCAAAATCTCACCCACAAACTGATCGTAGGGCTTATTTTCGTAGAGGCTCTTACGGATCCAATCGTAAAACCCGAATGTTGCGATCTTATCGGATTCTTGTCGGCGCTTATTTCGCAGAATTGCTGACCATTTGTTGGCAAAATACTCAGCGTGATCACTGCTATCGAGCACACGATTGATCGCCGCGATTCGCTTGTCGGTAGAGTTGTCGGCGAGGTAAGCCTCCGCCTCTTCCATGGTTGGCAGACGTCCGGCAACATCAATCGTCAGTCGGCGAAGGAAAGTCGCATCGTCGGAAACTTGCGACGCGGGCAGCCCAAGATCCTTCAGCTTGGCGAAAACATTTTCATCAACGAGATTCTTCGCGACCGGCAGATTCTCGACTTTAATGCCAAGCGGGATCGTCGAACGGAAGACGCCGACGTGCCCTTGATAGCGAGCCATGACGGCAACGCTTCCAGTTAGTTGAGCTGTCGTGACGACTCCCGTGACGCTAACCTCGCCCATCTCCGTATCGTTTGAATCGAACTGTGTCGTGCGAGTTACGTCTTCCGCGGAACCGTCGGAATAGTGGGCGATCGCAACAAGCTGTTGTGTTGCTTCGCGCCCCATGATTCGTTCTTTGGGGAACACATCAATGTGTGTAACGGTAGGATCGTCTTCGTTACCATAAGGAACACCCTGCTCAATCCAGCGGCGAAGCAAGCGATAGGCGGGAGACTCAGCATCAATCCGGTGCCCACCACCGTGCGGCAGTTTGGCAATCGATTTTTCAAGCAACAAGCTGCGATCTGGAGCTGAAAGGAACAGGCGGCGACCTCGACCTTCCTTCACTAGATACTCATAATCCTCGGTCGGCTCGAAGCCCAATAAAGAAAGGCGAAAACCGTTCTGGCCACCCGACTTTCCGTGGCAACCACCGCTGTTACATCCATACTTCGTAAAGACAGGAACGACTTGGTTGGGAAAGTTAACGGGCAAGTCCTGAAGGATGTTGGTCACCGTCACGTTGATCGTAGCGTCTGGACCGGCATTCGTTTTCACATGAATCGTGGCATCGCCTTCCGCGATCGGAGAAACGTGCCCGGCTGCATCCACTCGGACAATTCCGTCAGGCGAAGCAGTGTAGGCGGAATCGCGAGTTAGATCTCGTTTCTGGCCGCTGTCGTAGTCACCTGTGACGACCAACTGTTGGCTCGCATCGCGCCCCGAAACAAGAAACTTACCGTCAACCGTGCGTCCCGTTTCAATCGAGATCGTCAAGAGCCTTCCGGGATCCCCGATCCCTGGTGGCTTAGCCGCGACTTGATCATCGGCGTGAACTGATTGAAACGAAATGAGCGATAGCACAGCCAGCAAAAGGGCCGTGGCGGGGAGAGTGCGGAGCATGTGGGGTTCCCTCAAGTAACTGGAGTTACTGCGTCCTTGGAACGGTGTGATTACTAACGGTAGGCGACTACTAGATTAACATATCGAGCGCTGCGAATGCAAGAATCGCTAGGCATGAACGAGTCGGCCAGAAGCAACACTTTGCGCGATCCGGCAGATTTCCCAGCGTTTCTAGCGTTTTTTCTCGCTGGAGTCGCCTTGGCCTCAACACTGCCGAGTACTGCGAGGCTCCACATACTCAATGAAACAACATCTCGGCGCCGATCTCACTACCCGTACCATCGAGCATCTCGATGGCCAATTGCAGGGCTTCGTCGCCGTTTCCTTCAAAGTGCTCGATGCGGATCGGATGAAATCCAGATCGAAGCCGCACTCGCTTGCTCGCCTGCTTCGGCGGATGGTTTCCGTCGTTGTCGATCACGAGCTTATCGTGCAGCAACACGCGGCTGCCATCGTCCGAGCGAACGATCAGGCGGTAGATACCGTCTGATGGAATTTTCAAGTAGCCCGACAGCGCGATCGCAAAGGCATCATTGCGATCTTGTCGCATCGCGGCGAGGTCGACCGTGGGAACAACTCCTTCGCGAACCGCGTTCAATCCTTCAAAGTTGGGTACGAGGCTAAACTTGCCGTGATAGAACTTGTATTGCAAGCCGGCTTCCGGCTCCGCAACCTCGACGCCGACAACGCCGGCATCGCGTCGCGGCTTCAGTGCAAGTTCGTGTACTTCACTTGCTCGTCGCACCGCAAGATTCAACGGATGATTGATCTTCGCTTCGAACAGAAGTCCGATGTGCCAATCCACGGAGCGTCCGATTGGCCTACTGTTCATCGCGGTGATGATGTCGCCAGTCTGCACACCACCTTCCGCCGCTGCGGATCCTTCTTCGACGCTGGCGACGGTCGCTGCTCCACTTTGCGGTTTCAAAATGATGCCAGTTGATAGGCTCAGCAACAGCTCCGGCTCCATCACATCAGCGAACCGCTCCCAAACACGATCAACAGGAATCGCGAGGCCAACGTTTTGCTCCTCGTCGACTAAGGCCGAAACAATACCAATCAACTCGCCGTCCATGTTGATCAGCGGTCCGCCAGAGTTCCCCCGATTGCTTGCTGCGTCAAACTGGATGTAGGTATCGCGATAGTCTGTCTTGTAATTCGTCATGACCAACGCGTTCGGCCCGCCCTCAAGCACCCGTCGCGAGCTGACAATACCCGCTGTATAAACCGTTCCGCGACCACCGGGATTCCCAGCAACGACGACACTCTCGCCATTCAGAATATCGTCGCTTCGCCCCAGCGGGATGACTGGCAACGGCGTTTGCGCTCCAACGATCTGAACAACCGCGATGTCGCGCTCTGGTAGCCGACCGACCACGCGAAACTGCAAGGGCCGTCCGTCGCTAAGCAGCGCGTGGCCCGTGACACTCGGAAGGACGTGATTGTTCGTCAAGACAAAGCCATCTGGATGAATCACCGTTCCGCTGCCTGACATGATCGCTCCATCGACCGGAGTAAAGAGCGCAGCAACTCCCGGTTCGATTTTCTGAATGACGCGAACCAGGGGCGTCACACGAGGAGAATCGGCGTCAAGATTTTGTCCTTCCGCTCCACTTACGGAAGCGTGAGAGAAAACCACAACTGCCAGAAACTTAATCGCTCGTCGTTGGAACATGGAGCAGCTCGCTTGAGTGTACGTCGATCGAAAATCAGGGTTTCGGCAACGGCGCCGAGCGAAAACGCGAAAGCTGCTCTTGTAGACTGTTTCCCAGTGGACACAAGCCCACCGCACGCTCCGCGAAATATTCGATCGTTGCAGCAGATGGCTGACAAAGGAAATCGACACCGCTGCATCCTCGCCAGCCGCGTTGAAAAGCAACAAATCAACCTTCTTCATCGGCGACGAGCTTTTCGAGGACCTTCGGAGATGTACGCAACTGGGCAAGCAATCGCTCCTTCGTTTCACCTTTCGTCTGTTCGTTCGTAATTCGCAACAATGCCTCGAAGTGGCCGTGTTCGATCAGCACATCAATCGCCTGGTTGCTGCTGATAACACTCGCTAAGATCTGTGAGTTTGCGACTATCGTCGCATTTCGTTCAATGAATGCGAACAACGGATCAACCGTCTGAGCATCGACAAAATGTCTCGCAAATTCGGACGAAGAAAAGACAGCCGCGAGCAGCGGCGCTCGCTGCCTCACGTTGGGAACCGTCTGAACTGATGCGTAGAACGATTCGAATTGCCCGATCGCTAACAGGCTCGTTCTTGCCTTCGTACTCATGGCAAGCGAGTACAACACTTGATACTTCGCACTTGGCTCAAGCTCTTCCGCCGCGTATTGAAGCACGAGCGCGATCTTCTTCGCATCGGCAAGATGGTCGATGATGACCGGCGAACGCAGTAAGTTGCCGAGTTGCGATCCGCCGTGACGTTTCGAGGATTCCAGCAATCGCTCGAAATGGCCTTGCGCGAGCAAAGTACGAACGGCATTCTGATTCGAGAAGATGGTGCGCAACAGCGATTGCTGTCGCGAGACAGAAAGTCTGTCTTCCGTGGCGTCGAGCAACCTTTCGCCATAGTTAAGTTTCACCAACGCCTCGAACGTAGAAGCTCGCTGAATGATCGTCCTCAACCAAGTCTCGCGAAACTTCTGGTCTGATTCCGCGATCGCATCGTTTACGATTTGGTCCAATTGCCCGTCGGCAGCTAGCCTGGCAACCGCCTTCACGGAGTACGTTAGCGTCGCCAATAGCCGGCGTTTTGCTGCCGCATCCGACTCGGAATGCAATGTGTCGACAAGCGAGGCAAACAGCTCGGTCTTCAACAAGGCGTCAACCAACCGTTCGTTGCTGCATACGGCGGTGAGGTAATTACGGCGCAAACTGACATCCGGCTCGTTCTTGACGATTGAAACAAGCTTCGCAACGTCGTTCCTTGCGATCATTTGATCGATCGCATTTTGGCTGTATAAGAGGCGTCCGATCAGCGCAGTTCGCAATCTTGCGTCGCGGTGGGTCGTCGCGATCTTAAAGACGTCGCTGTAATAGCCCGTCTCGACCAACAAATCGGTGGCACGTGTCGTCACGAACAGACGAGACACGTAGGCCGACACGAATTCAGGATCAGCATCACCCGCGAACGACAACAGAAGGCCGATTCGCTGATCGGCATTGAGTTGTTCGAGTGCCTTCGTGTTAGTGACAATTCTCGCCAGTAAGTCGCCGCGGCCTCGCCCCACAACTTGTCGATTCACCAACGCCATCAACACGTCGAGATTACCATGTTCGATAAACGTGGTAAGTACATCCGAGCGACTCGCTAGATAGGTCAAGAGACGAGTGCGTACAGCGGGATCTGGATCACTTGAGATCAACGACAGTAGTGCATCCAGCTTGTTCTGCTTTGCGAAGTGCGCGACGATCGGAGACGAAGAAACTACAGGCCCCAACAACGAACCTCGCCAGGTCGTATCGCGTTCCGCGCGAATCAATTGCAACAGACGATCGAAGTTCTCCGAAGCGATCAACGCCTCGACGGTCCTCGAATTGATGAACACATTTCGGAACAGACTGCGACGCGTGTTGTCATCAGCGTCCTTGGAGGCGAAGTCCAGAAACAGGGCAAACTGGTTGGTTGCTGCAAGATGTTCGATGACCTCCGGCACGGCAAGGAACTCGTCGAAACTCCTACCGCCATCTTGCTTCGCCAATACGACAAGGCGATCGAAGTGCCCTTCCTTCATGAGCAGCGTGACGGCTTGATGGTTCTGGAACAAGCGAGGCAGGAACTGCCGACGCGCTCCCTCGTCTTTCATTTCGGCATAGGCGAGCAAGAGCTTGCTATCGCCCTGTTCATCCAGCCGCTGCATAACGCGATAGTTCTGAACAAACGCCCCAAACAAACTCGCTCGCCGAGCCGGGTCCGTTTCGTTTTGAATCATATCGCGGAACGTCACATAGTGCCCTGCTTCGAGCAATGCAGTCATTGCGATCCCGTTGCGGAAGATACCTTGAAGACACAGTTGCTTTACGCCGGCGTCCGTTTCCTCATTCGGTACTTCAATGAAGAGTTCGAGTTTCTGCTTCGCAACAAGATGTTCGCCGACGCCCGATCCCGAGAGAAAGTTTGCGAGAATCTCGCCGCGAGAACGGAGAGGCAGGTGGCGCGCGAGTGACAGCATCGTGTCGAAGTAGCCGTTCGCGATCAGCACGCGTTGGGCTTGCACGTTCGGAAGGAGGAAACGCAAGATGTCCTCACGAACGGGCCCCGCCGCGTCGTCGCTTGCGAGCTTGAGAATCCAGACCGCCTCGTCTTTGTCTTTGAGTAACGCGTTGGAACGATGAGACTGGAGTAACACGATCAATGCTTGTGCTCGCCAGCCTACGTTCTTATCCGCTTTAATTAACTGCCAGAGTTCGCCAACGGTTGCTTCATTGTTCAATGAATAGACAAAACTCGTATCATGCAACAGGGCTTGAAGAAACTCATGCCGCGCCGCCTCGTTCGTCTCGTCTTTCGCCAGCTTGATCGCCAAGTCGGATAAGCCATTTCGCTGCAGGAACGTTCTGACAGCAGATGAAGAGATCGTTGCGCCAAGCAGTCGCCCGCGCATAACGGAATCGGGTTCTTTCGCGACCAATGCGATGACACGGTCGACGCCGCCGTCTTTCAACAGCGACTCGACGACCGGCCCCGATGCCAACATGCGTTCGATCAACTTCTGCTGGCTGGCAGCGGACGTGTGTTCGCGCGAGAAATTTAAAATGCCGTCAAGTTGTTTGTTAGCGACGATTGCTTGAGCGGCCTGAGTGTTAGAGAAAATCTCTCTCAGTAGCTCGCCACGGATATTCCGGTCCGGTTCCGCTCGCAGCGTGTCCAGTACAAAAGTGAGTTCGTTCTGCGCAAGGACGAACCCAACGCCTGGCGTCCTGAAAATCGCTACCAACATCGCGTTTCGAGCTCGTGCATCGGTTTCTTCGCGAATCATTTGCAACAACGTTCCAAGCGAGCCTCTCTCTGCCAATCGTGCTAACATTGTCGGCGAAAACATCAGCAGAATCGTGACTGAACGTCTCCATTGCGTGTTCTGGTCAGCGCCAACAGCGGCGATCAACGCGTCGATACGATCGCGTTCAATAAATCGATCGACGATGTTCTTGCTTTGAAATAGTTGAGCCAACAATTGCCGCCGCACGAGTGGGTCAGCTTCCAGCCGAATCAATCGCTCAAGGATTTCGATGCGTTCCAACTCGACAAGACTTTGAAAGGCGGCGAGACGTTCGTTTGGTAACCCGTCACGAAAGCCGCGAGTGAGCCGCTTTGTTGTGACATCGGTGCCCGGTAGAATTCCGTACTCGATGTCTCTGACCAACCGCGTCGCCCGTACTCGAGTCTCCCCATCCTCGCTCCTCATGGCTTTTCGAAGAGCGGCTTGCGCTGCGAGCCCATGACGTCTTAGTTCTCGGTAGGCTTCCTCACGCGCCGCATAATCGCTCGTTCCGAGTTTCCTGATCGACGCGCGGATGTCTCGATCGTGAACCTCGTCGACATGGGCGGCAGTTGCTTGCCCGAACGTCGAGGCGACAACAAAAATCGAAAGGAAAATCGGTGACATGAATTACGCCGATGGAAACAAGTAGGCGACCCCAAACAGATGGGCGTGCGTCTAGAAGGAACACTCTGTCGAGTTTACCAAGTCGAGAGAGGAGTGTCACGTTTCGCGAATGCGACTCACGCACTACTCAGCATTCGTTGCACGTCGAACAACTTCGCTATCGAAATAGTTGATCGACATGCCCGCATCAACGACCAAAGTTTGCGCATTAATCCCCGTCGATCGCGGACTGATTAAGAATGCAGCAACGTTTGCAGCTTCCTGCGTTTGAACCGCTTGCCCGCGTGGAATGACTTGCTCAGCGAAGAGGTACGAGTCGACGTATCCCGGGATGCCTGCCGATGCGGAGGTCTTCAAGAGGCCAGGCCCGACCGCATTGAAGCGGACTCGTGAGAACTGACTGAATGACTTCGTGAGAAAGGCCAGGGACGAGTCCAACGCCGCCTTGATGGGAGCCATGAAGCCGTAGTTTTCGCTCGCCATCCGCGTCGTGGATATCGAGATCGCAACAACTGACGCATCTGGATCTAGCAAATCCTTGAAGGCGTTTGACAGCGCAATCAACGAGTAGCACGAGATATCGACCGCACGCAGGAACTGCGACTTACTAGTCTCATGGAATGGCTTCACGCCGCCTTCGTAGTCGGCAAAGGCGATCGAATGCACGAGCCCGTGAACGGTCTTGTGTTTCGCTGCGATGTCGCTGTGCAGCTGTTCAATTTGCTCTGGGTCTTCGACGTCGCAGAGGTAAACTTCGCGTTCGTTCAACAGTTTGGCAAGACTTTCCCTGCGCTGCTCACTACGAACGACATAGACAACCTTCGCGCCAGCTTCTTCGAGGGACTTGCCAATGTGAAATGCAACGCTCTTGCGATTGGCGACGCCAAACACAAGTACTGTTTTTCCGTCGAGTTGGAGAAAGTCGCTCACTTTATCGCTTCCGCGTATCTGGGTGCTTCGATACGAAGCTGGAGTCCGCCGGATAAATGTAGAACCAGATTGATGATCAATCCATAGATTAGCCCAACGAGAAAACTCAAAGCCGCATAGACCAGCGGCAATGCAAACATCATAACCAAACCACCACCAACTCCGAAGACCGTAACCCCCGCGCCCCCTTGTTCCGCATTCGCGCCGATGCCCGCTCCAAGAATCATCAACATCAGCCCGTACGGAATGCCGATTAACAAGCCGCCGAAGAAACCAATCAAGCCCATTATCTTTGCAAACGACAGAATACCGATTTGTGTTATGCGTTGCATCGTGAATCTCCTAGCCAAAGGGACAAGGGCGGCTTCTGAAACTTTGGCCCCTCACTTAGCCGGAGCCATCGTACAAGCGAATTCAAATCGCACCGCTACCTTTTCGTTGCACGTGACCTTGGCTTGGAGGAAAAACGCGTCGGACATCCGCTCTTTCAACGTCACAGCCATCTGAATCGTGTCGCCGGGACGCACCATTTTCTTGAACTTCACATCGTTCAGTCGTGTTGCGACAGGAACGCCGCTGCCTTCTTCAACAAACCGTGACAGCAATATTGCACCCGCCTGCATCGCCGACTCGCACAAGATCACACCGGGCACGATCGGTTGATCAGGATAATGTCCCTGAAAAAAGAACTCGTCGGCTTGAAACGTCTTGCGACACACGATCGTGTCTTCGCTCTTCTCGACGACTTCATCGACCAGCAGCATTGGCGGACGATGGGGAATCGCGTTCGTAATATCATCGCTCATAGATCGGTCCATGTTCCCAGCCGCGGTGCCGCGAACGAGCGGCTCCCCGTACAAGCACTAGTTAACCGGCTGAGTCGCTGCGCCAACTTGTTTCATCAGCAACGCATCGACATCATTGGCAACAATGACGCCATAGTTAATGGCACCCAACCAGCCGGACATGATAATGCCGACGCTCCCCGCGTGGTACAACCCCTTGACTTGATCGGGCAACGCGCGGCTGACCGCCAGACCTTCGAATTTCGTGCCGAAGCTCGCTCCGGCTACGTGTTGCGTGTAATGCTGGAACGTCCGCGGCGTCGAAGCCTCGACGTGCGCTAGACGCTCGCGAATGTTCGGCACATAGCGGTCAAGATGATCGAGCGTCGTCTTGATCAGGTCCTGCTTGCTCGCCTCGTATTGTTCGTCTGATAACGGTGCCCAGTCTTTGTAATGGGCATTCGTACTTGAGACAATCAAGGTTCGTGGGCGGCCTTCAGGGCGAGTCCGCGGGTAGTAGATGGAATAGGTTCGGCTCGTGACATCGCGGCTCAGCAGCAGATCCGTCTTAAACTCTTCGGCGGTCGAGGTAAAAAAGAGATCACCTAACGATTCGTCAACGGTCTCGCCCGGATTCAAGGCCATGTAGACTTGCGTGCTGGAATTATTTAGCCGGACCGCGCGGGCCTCTTCGACGAATTGCTTGTCCAGTGTCTCTTCGCCAAGCAGCCGAAAGATCGTCGCATTGAGGTTCGCGTTTGAGATAACGGACTTGGCCTTTATAGTTCGACCGTTGACCGTCACACTCTGAACACGGTCATCCTCGACGTTGATCTTTTCAACATCACAACGAATTCGGATATCGACGCCATTCTTCTTCAGTTCCTTCTGCATCAGCTGGATCAGCAGATCCGTTCCGCCTTCAAACGTATAAACCCCTTTCGACATGAAGTTCGAGAAGACGATGCCGTACGTGATCGCGGGGTCTTCAAGCGTCGAGCCATTGGCGTAAACGATCGGCTCCATCAGCAGACGATGCACGTCTTCGCGACCGGGAAAGAACTTGTTAAACAGTTCGCCAGTCGTCATCGACTGGTCGTCATAGAAGTTCATCCCGCGCGCCGTGTCAAAGAACTCCGCCACCTTCTCCGGAGCGATCTTAAACTGACTCGTTAGCAACTTTGTAAAGTCCTCGCGATTGTAGGTCGTCGTCAGCGAGAACATCGGATTCTCAAAGCGAATCCCCTTCAACGGTACGATGGAGTCTGCGATCTCCTGAGACCAATACCGCCGACAACTCTTGATCATCCCATAGGGAAATCCGTGTAGCGAAACATCAAAGATATGCCCGCCGGGCCGCTTGAACCACGTCGCCATTCCACCAAGCTTATAGTGTTGCTCGAGCAACAAAACCGAATGCCCCGCCCGCCCTAACACGTTCGCCACCGTCAGCCCAGCCAAACCGCTCCCGATGACGATCACGTCATATTCGTCGCTGGCACCTTTGAGAAAATCGCGTGGCATGTTACTGACTGTCTACCTTTGTAACCAATATCTCTTCGCTGATAGATATGATCTCGGATCACTGCTGGACGTCAACCTACTCGGAGTCGTCCCATCGAGTCCCAACGATCGTTTAGTCCCGCAAGCAGTGCTGATTGGCAATCGATATTCCGCTGACGATCGAGCCGATGATCCCAACAAAGCCTTGATCCGTACCGCATAAGAACAGGTTAGGAAGATGCGTCGTTCCGTCCAGTCGCTTTTCGGGGGCTCCGTAGACGGCACCGTTGTCGTGCCATGTGAAGCGTCGAATTGTGTTGGGCGTGAACATGTCGGTGTCGACGACATGGCCACGGAAGTCGGGGATGAATCGCACGGCTGAGGCGATCGTTCGGTCGTACCAACGTAGCTTCTCGAGCTTGTATTCGTCCTCGGGCAACACCGACCAACGGTCGCTGTCGGCGATCGTCGTGATGCGAATTACACCGTCGGGCAAGTCGCCATCCGATTCGTCATACAAATAATTGTTTGGCGAACAGATGACACCGGTTCGCATGTCGCACAGGCTGTCGCTCGGTTTCTCCCAATGGAACGAATCTGAATCGTTGTAGAAGACAATCGTGCGGTCAAAGCCGATTTGCTTCGGTGGTTTGTCGAGGATCGAGATCGACTCGGTGAAGGACATCTGCCCTGCTTGTTGTGGGTCCGCCTCGGTGATGTCTTCGCACAGACGAATTGTCTCGACCAGTCCTGCCGACGAGAGGATTTTGCGTCCTTCCAACTCTTCGCCGCTGTCCAGAACAACGCCAACCGCCTTCCCGTCTTCGACCTTGATACGCTCGACGCCGCTTCGTAGTTTCAACTCGCCGCCCAGCGACCGAAAACGACGCACGAGGTTCTTTAAGATTAACCGCACGCCGTTAAATGGTCGCGCAAAGCCTTCCATGAAGATGCTGCGAAACATGATGCAGAATTGGCCAAAGTCCATATCGTGTTCACGAGCATTGCCGTACCACATCAGCGGACAGAGCAACATCTCAACCAACAGCGGATCGCTGATCGTCTCGGACAATACTTCGCGTGTTGAACCGCCGAAGTTGTCTTCGTCGAGATCGTCGTAGTCGATGATTTTTGTGAGCAGCTGTTGAAACGCATCCTTCTGCGCCGGAAACTTCGATGCGATCTCGGCTTCAAGCAACTCCAAACCGTTACCGAAATGAAGCTGCACATCCGGGAACGCGATCGTCGAACCAACTTGTGGCGCAAGCGCAAAGTCTTCCCATTTGAATCGCAGTTGCCGCAAGAGACGCGCGAGCGGACCTTTCTTCGCTCCCTTGGGCGTGAAGTTCGTGACGGCGTGCAAGCCAACGTCATAGTCACGACCGCCCAACCGGTAAAAGGAGTTGAGACCACCGATCGTGTAGTGCCGTTCGAGAATACAGACTCGCTGATCGAAGTGCGCCAGCCGAATTCCAGCAGCCAGCCCCGACATGCCCGCCCCGATGATGATTGTGTCGTACATATCGAGTTTTCAGCACTCAGTTTTCAGTGTTCAGTTGCTGAAAGCTAAACACTTCACACTGAAAACTTGTCAGGCCTTCTGCAGATCCTTCATGAGCGGTGTGAGATAGGTCACCGTACTGTGCATGCTGGCGAGCTCGCCGTAGTCTTCTTCGGGAACTTGGACGCGGTGACGCTTGCGAAGCTCCATGACAATGTCAAGGAAGTCCATGCTGTCGAGTTCAAGTTGCTCACGAAAGGCGACTTCGTCCTTCAGCTCGCCCAGATCTTCGTCGGGAGCGATGTCTTCGAGGATATCGAGTATCTCGTCGCGAATATCGGCAGGTGTCATGGTAGGCAGTTCTCCTGATGCCGGGCCAACAAGTGGATTGCGTCGGTGCTTCCCGGTTTGTCGTTGATTGCTTTCAAATCCGTTCGATGATGACCACTGAGTTAATTCCCAGCATCCCGAATGAATTGTTCAATACGTACTTTGGCTTCCCCATCTCTCGAGGCTCGTTCAGCACCAGCCCTGGCAGGTCGCACTCGGGGTCTAAGTCGTCAACATTGATCGTCGGGTGGCAAACGTCGTCCGCAAAGGCAGCGATGTTGCCGGCAAGCTCCAAGGCTCCCGCTGCGCCCATCGCATGTCCGATGAAGCTCTTTGCATTGTTAACACAGGTATTTTCACATTCGCCGAAGACACTTCGCAGTGCGGCGCACTCCTGGATATCGCCCAACCCCGTGCCCGTGGCGTGAGTGCTGACGATATCCATCTGTTCAGGAGCCAGACCAGCGCGACCTAGCGCCAAGCGTACGCACTCGGCTTGTCGCTCAGGATTCGGGAGTACAAAGTCGGTCGCATCGGTATTGATCGCATAGCCAACGAGTTCACCGTAGATGTTTGCTCCACGCCGCTTGGCATCGTCAAAGCGTTCGAGTACGTAAAGGCACCCGCCTTCCGCGACAACAATCCCGTTTCGTTCTTTATCGAACGGGCGTGAGGCTCGAGTCGGATCTTCATGCGACGCCAAGGCGCCCTGGCTCTTGAAGCTCGCGAAGATGCCAAACGTGTGAATGCTCTCGGAGACGCCTCCAGCCAAAGCCACATCACACTCGTCAAGTCGCAACATCTGAGCACCCTGGATCAAGCCGGCATTACCCGCGGCACAAGCGGCCCCGATCGTGTAATGCGGTCCAGTGATCCCCATGTTCAGAGCAACTTCGCCAGCAGGATTGTTCGCGACCGTGCGAGGATTGTGATGGTGGGACCAAAATTGTGTGTCGTAGTCAAAGCCCTTCAGCTCGTAGATCTCGTTCTCGGTCTCGACATTGCCATGTTCCGTGACGCCAACGTAGATTCCGACTCGCGATCTATCAACGTTCTCCCAATCGAGGCCGGAATGTTTCACGGCTTCGTTCGCTGAATAGACGCCGACGCTCCCGGCGCGGGTCCCTCGCCTGACATCCTTCTTCGTCTGATATCGCTTGGCGTCAAAATCACAGACTCCGGCCAACGTCTCGCCGACGTAGCGGATTTCGTAGCTACTGACGCCACTGCGTCCGTTCAACAGGCTGTCACGGAACTCCTTCCAATCATTGCCGTTAGGCGCAGTCAAGCCGACGCCAGTGATGACGATCCTTTGACTGTCGGGCAGGTTTTGGCGAGGAGTCGCGATCATCGGGCTTCCGAGTGCAAGGTAGAACCCATGAAACTACCCATTTACACAGCGATTGGCAAGCCGCCAAATCGGCCGCTGGAACACGGAAAAGCCGAACGATTCCTATAAACTGGCTGCCAAGCGTCGCATTCCCTCAGCGGTAGAAATCGCTGGCGAATAGCCGAAATCTTCACGAGCTCGCGTAATGTCAAAGTAGTGTGATGTCGCGAGCTGCGCGGCCAAGAAACGAGTCATTCGCGGCTCGCTTTGCTTCCCAAAAAGTCGGTGGACGGCTTCCATCACGGCACCGATGCGCCAGGCCGAATTGAGCGATATCGACTTATCAATCGGTTCGATTCCGGCGAGGCAAAGAATCTCGTTGATCCAATCCCAGCAGTTCACCGCCTCGCCCTGGCTAATGAAATACGCGCGTCCGCAGACCGGGGCACCTGGCTCCAAAGCATCAGCTGCCTGAAGGTGGGCGACCGCGGCGTTTTCGACGTACACCATGTCGACGAGATTCGTTCCGTCACCGATACGACGCAGCTTGCCACTGCGTGCGCGATTAAGCAGTCGTGGGATTAAATGCTGATCGCGAGGTCCCCAAATCAAGTGGGGGCGAAGTGAGCACGTTAAGAGCCCGTCGCGACCGTTCGCCTCCAAGACATGCTGCTCGCCGAGGGCCTTGGTGTGCGGGTAATGACAAAGCCACGTTGTGGGATACGGAGCCGACTCGTCGATACCATTCTGGTCACTCCCATCAAAGGTCACACTGGGGCTGCTGGTATAGACCAGCCGAGGGACGGAGTGCTTCAGACAGCCAGCAACAACGTTGTGCGTGCCTAGCGTGTTAATCCCGTGGAAGTACTCCCACGGGCCCCAAATTCCTGCGACACCAGCGGAATGAAAGACGGCGTCGATGCCTTCACACGCGTCGGCCACTGCCTCCGAATCGCGCACGTCGCCGACGACGGATTCAATCCCAAGCTCGTCCAATCGCGGATAAGATCCCCGCGAGAAAGCCCGCACACGGTCACCGCGCGCAACGAGTTGTTCCGCAATGTACTGTCCGAGGAACCCGCCTGCTCCTGTCACCAAAGCGAACAATACGCGATCTCCGAGCGCGAATGAGCGACGCGTTACGAAATGAGCGCGTCGCCGCCTCCGTCGGCTCCACCGCCGACCGTAATCTCGCCAGTCTCTTCAAGTCGTCTGACAATGTCAACGATCTGGGATTGAATGCTTTCAACTTCCGAAAGTCGGACGGGGCCAAGATACTCAATTTCTTCCGTCAACATGGCTGCCGCCCGCTGTGACATGTTGCCGAGGATCTTCTCTCGAAGTTCTGGGCTAACGCCCTTCAAGGCCATCGCCCATTGGGCCGTCTCGACGTTCTTCAGAATGGCTTGAATGTCTTTGTCACTGAGCTTGTTAATATCTTCAAACACAAACATTAAACGCCGAATCTCTTCGACCAAGTCTGGATCATCCTGCGACAAGTTCTCAAGCAGCGACTTCTCTGTCTGCCGGTCGCAGACGTTTAGAATCTCGGCAACGCTCGGAATGCCTCCCGCCGCCGCAAACGACTGGCTGACAACTGCGGCCATTCGTTTCTCAAGCCCCGACTCAACTTGTTCGATGATCTCCGGGCTCGTTTGTCCCATATTGGCGATTCGCGAAATGACCGCTAGTTGGCGCTCGGCCGAGAGGCCAGCAATCACTTGCGCGCCGTAAGCCGGCGCGAGGTGAGACAGAATCAACGCGATTGTTTGCGGGTGTTCGTCGTTAATGAACGTCAGCAAGTTTTGTGGGTCAACGTCCTTCAGGAATCCAAAGGGCAGCGATTCAAGTGACTGGCGGACACTCGCAACAGCACCGCCCGCGCCATCCCCCAAAGCGAGCTCTAACAAGGCTTGGGCGGCGTCGAGCCCTCCGATGCTACCGCCCAGAGCGTGAGGGTTGGCGTCGGCAAACGCTAAAATGGCTTCTTCTTGATCCTGGCTCGTGAATCGACCAAGCTTCGCGATCTCGATCGAAATTGATTCGACTTCTTTCGCTTCCAGATTGCCCATGATGTCCGCCGCTTCGTCCGACGGCAGACTCATCATCACAATGGCAGCTTTGCGAATGTTGGAGGCCATGACTGTCGATGCCGAAGGTGCGTTACCGTAGGCGCGCATGAGCCGCCCGTGAACACTCTGTCTTCGGAATCTATCGGCTGAGAAACCGCGCCATGTGAATGGAATCTGGGCAATGTAGCGGATTGGGCAGCGGTTGGTGCTAGCTTCAACTCACTAGTCATCTGATAAGGCAACGACAGCGGAGAACGTTCGACCCGATTACGAAGCCCTCAACTTCTGCACCTCGGCCTCAAGCGAAGCGATCTCGGTCTCCAGGCGTTCGACCTCACCCGGCTCGTCGTCTTGTTCCTTGGCACCGGAAAGTTGCTGCCGCAGTTTCTGAAGCTTCTGGTTGCAGACGTCGATTCGCTTTTTGCTCTTCTTATCCATGGCTGCCTCCTGACGTTAGCTTGATGATGTCCTGCCGGAACACTTTCAGCCTATTTACGGACCGTCGGGCGTGGAAGTCAGTTCATGAACATTTGCCACGCTGGGAACTGCTTGCGGTAACGAACTTGTCGATTTCTCCGATCGGTCGGCCAATCGCATCATTCCCGCAAAGCAGACGACGGTAATCGCCAAGACCATATTCACGGTTAGCCAAGTCTTCTCGCGCTCTCGCAGCTTTTGAGCCAGCCCGCTGCGCCCCGATAATGCCGCCGCCAAGAAGAAGACGACAAAGGCGAGTAAGAACTTGATGCCAAAGATCATGTGGTATGCACTGCCGGGGAATGCGTCCTTACTGATATCGAAATTCTTCATCAGCAGCACAAATCCGATCAGCCCGCTAACCAATAGCTGACCGCTCGAAATCATCACTAAGAATGACCAGCGCTTACGGAGCGACTCGACGAAGTTCGCATCTAGGTCACCGTCGACGTCCGCCTTCGCGGGAACATAAGCACAACGCATAAAGATCGTGCTTCCGACGAGCATGATCGCTCCAAAGATGTGTATCCACCGAAGTAACAAATCAAGTGCAATCATGCTGAGTTCCTGTCGATCGCGGAAGCGAAGACTTAGTAGTAGTTGGCGGAGAATCCGAAAGAAGCAGCACTCGATCGTAGGTGTCGGCGAGGAACTTGTCTATCCGACGCGGAATCTCTAGCCATCAATTCCGTCTTCCCAAAGTTTTAACACATACGTCAGGGCCGCCCCCCGATCCGTGATTTCGCCAAGCAGCTGTGCGTCGCGAGCAGCAGTCAGCAGCTTTCGATAAGACGATCCGGCGGGAATCGACAGCTCCATCAAATCATCTCCTGAAATCAGCGGCGGTGGATTCCATTCCGCCTGAGGTCGAGCGAGCGTTTGCCGACAGAACTGAATAGCATCGTCGGTTCCGTCGACAATTTGTGCGATCGCTCGGCAATAGCTCATCAACTCGTCGATGCGAGAAACGATCAACACACGTTGCAACTCGGGCCAAGCTACAGTTCGAGCCGTTCGAATCGTCGTCTCTTTGTTCAAACAAAGTAAGACGCCCTCGCGTTCCTCGTTCGAAAGCTTCCAACGACGACAAATCGCCTCTGCAGAACGGTTGCTTTCGTCGGCAGATTGCACCGATCGAACCAGCACGGCAATCGCCACCGCGACGGATGGCTGGTCGAGGAGGTCGAGCGTCTCAAGCGTTTGCGTCCAAACTTCGTCTTGCAACGGCAGCTCGGGAAGCACTTCCTGAAGCAAACACGACTCTCGCAGCAGTTCAAGACCATGCCGCCGATTCGAATGCTGAAGCAACCGTCGCAGCTCGGCTGTAATTCGCTCGACGCTTACAACGCGTAACTCCTTCGAGTAGCGTTGAATGGCAAGCATCGTTTCACTTTCGATATCAAATCCAAGCGTCGTCGCAAATCGAACGGCTCTTAACATGCGCAGTTTGTCCTCAGCGAGCCGTTCATCGGGATTGCCAATGGCTCGAAGGACTTGCCGCTTTAGATCTTCTTGCCCGCCCACATAGTCGATTACTTCGCCAGACAGTGGATCGTAAAACAGGCCGTTGATCGTAAAATCTCGACGCTTGGCATCTTCCCTCGCATCGCTGAATGCAACGCTATCGGGATGCCTGCCATCGCTATAAGTTGCGTCGCGGCGAAACGTCGCCACTTCGACTTGCCCCGCCTCTCGAGGTCCGAGAACGGTGATCACTCCAAACGCAGCACCAATAGGCAGCGTGCGGCGATTTCCGAAGACCTCGCGAACCTGAGCCGGTGTCGCATCGGTCGCGACATCGTAATCCTTGGGCTGTTTCCCAAGCAGCTCATCACGCACGCATCCGCCCGCCCACAGTGCTTCGTGTTTTGACGCGCGCAACTTGACCACGACTTGTTGGGCGAATTCGCGAGCTCTTCGGGGGTCGATAGATGTCATGTTGATCGGCTAAGCGTGGCACGAGGTCGCTGCATTGTAGAACGTAACCCAAGTTCGTGTACTGGTTCCACAGACGCACCTAGCTGCTAGACTGCTGAACTGTCAACGATGTTCGGGAATTCACACCATTACCAAGTCATTTCACTCCGGCTTATAAGGAATTCCACCATGTGGACCAGAGTACGATATGCGTCATTGTTTGCCTTCTCGATTGCGGTAATCGGATGCAATAATCCGGCACTAGAGAATGGCGTTCCCGCTCAGCAGGGAAGTAGAGGTGTCGAGGAAGTGCAAAAAGTCGAAGGAGACTCGGCTGATGTCATCGCGGCGTTGGAGCAAGTCGCAACGAGCGTCAAAATCGACGGCGATGGTTTCGTCACAGAGGTCAACTTTCGCGACACGGCAATCGGCGACGACGTGCTTCAGCAACTCGCCAGCCTAGAACGCGTGCAGTCGTTGTTGCTAAACGATACCTCGATCACGGACGCCGGTCTGGAAGTCGTTGGAAAGATAAAGACTCTCCGCAATTTGGACCTACGCGGGTGCGGTGTCTCAAATAAAGGGATGACGTATCTCACCGAGTTGTCGAGCCTGCGAGCGTTGCGTCTTTCCGGGAGCAGTGGTGCGACGACCGTGGATGATGATGGGCTACAGTCGATCGCCGGATTGACCAGCCTGAAAGCGTTGGCGCTCGATTTCCTTTGGGTGAGCGAGGTCGGATTGGAGCATTTGGCCGGACTGAAAAAACTGGAAGAGCTGTACCTGGCAAAGACCCTTGTTGGTGATGAAGCGTTGCCGTTGCTTAAGCAATTTCCGAAGTTGAAGAAGCTTCGAATCTCGCAGACACAGGTGTCGAGCGCGGGAATGGAACACCTCGGACAACTGACGACGTTGGAAGATTTGGACCTGAGCGAGAACAGCCAGATCTTCGATGACGGCATGACGCATTTGCGTACGCTTACTTCGCTGAAGCGACTCAACCTTTGGCGTGATGCGTTAACCGATGCCGGGATGGAACCGCTTGCCGGACTAACGAATCTGGAGTGGTTGAACGTGGACAATACCCAGCTATCGAATGCTGGACTTAAACACTTTCAGAAGATGCAAAAGCTCTCCTTCCTGCATTTGGGTTCGACGTCGATCTCCGATGCCGGGTTACCCGAACTGGAAGGATTGACGTCGCTGAAAGATTTGAAAGTCACTCGCACAGCTGTCAGCGACGAAGGCGTCGCCAAGTTGAAAGTGAAGTTGCCGAACACCGAGATTCAACTGAAGTATATTGAAGGCGAATGACTCAAAAAAGCGAGGCAAAGAACGCAGATCGTTCTTCGCCTCGCTTGGCGTCTTCATGGCAAATGGTTGAAATCGCTGCTAGGCGACTTCCCAACCGGCACGATATTCTTTGCGGATATATTTATCCGCCTCCGGGCAATTCGTCGCCTTCAAGGACTTGGCGTCCCATTCGAGAGCTTGCCCAACTCGGTACGCTACGTTCCCGAGAAGAACGGCTTCGGATAACGCTCCCGAGTAATCAAAGTTGCATGTCGTTGGCGAACCATCTTTGCAAGCTTTGATCCATTCTGCGTGATGGCCAATCGACCTCTCGATCGTCGGTTCGGGCGGCGTGAACCCGGCGAACTTCTCTTGCGGGAAGAAGCGATAGCTGCCGTAGTCCGCAAACATCATGCCTTCGCTGCCGATAAACATGACGCCTGAATTCGGAACTCGCTCGCCTTTGATTTCCTTAGGAACCATATCACCGTCGTACCAAGTCAGGTTCAGCGGGACCAAACCATCGCGTTCACCGTACTTGTATCGAACAGTTAAGCCATTCGGACAAGTCTCAGGATGAACATCCGGGCCTTCCGCTTCGCAGTGCGTCGGATGACGCAGCTTCAGCGCCCAGAATGGCAAGTCCATGTAATGACATCCCATGTCGCCGAGCGTTCCTTGGCCAAAGTCCCACCAGCGCCGCCACTGTGCGGGATGATAGCGACCTGGCGAGTAGGGACGTTCGGGCGCTGGACCAAGCCAAAGATCCCAGCTCAATGTCGCTGGCGGAGCTTCGCCAACTTCGGGCCGCTCGCCACCGCCCCAGCCTTTGCCGACCCAAACGTGAACGTCCGTCACGTCGCCGATCGCGCCAGCTTGGATGATCTCGACGACTTTGCGATAGTTCTCGCCAGCGTGGATTTGTGTGCCAAGCTGAGTCGCAACCCCATGCTCTTTCGCAGCCTCGGCGACCAAGCGCGCTTCATGCACTGTGTGCGTGAGAGGCTTCTCACAATAGGTATGCAAACCTTTGCGAATCGCTCGAATCGAGGTTGGTGCGTGGGTATGATCGGCCGTTGCGACGACAACCGCGTCGATCTTGTCGGCTTCCTTCTCGAGCATCTCGCGCGAGTCGGCATAAGTTCGGGCGTCAGGGAACTTCTCGACTGCCCGGTCGAGGTAGTTCTTATCAATGTCACAAAGCACCGTGATGGCTTCGCCCTGTACTCCTTGGATATCAGCTGCCGCGCGATTCGCGGTTCCGACGCAAGCGATGTTCAGCTTCTCGTTTGCCGAAACCGAATCCTGAGCGGCAAGCTCGCTCCACACTCCGCCAGCTGCGGTCGCCGCGCTGGCCGCCGCAGTTGTCTTCAAAAAGTCGCGTCGATTGTAATTAGGCCGACTTGGCATATTCATGCTCCAGATTCAGTCAAAGGAGGGTAAATGGGTGATCGATCAGCGCATTGAATATGACTAATACGCCCCAAGAACTCAATAAGCATCCGCTAGCATACGGCGAATTCGACCTTGGAGCACCAGATCGATCCGAGTAGACTCCCGCGTTCATTTCTCAGCAGCTGGATGCACAGTCTTGGGTACTGACTGCTTTAATTGCACTCGGCGATCTCGTCATTCAGGCGGGAAGGAGTTGCTCCGATGAAGGGTTTCGCTTTAATTGCTGCCACGCTGGTATTGAGCACTGGGTGCCGCGCGCCGATGCCAAACTGGAACATATTCGGTCCCTATGGAGCGACGCGCGTGCCACCGCCGCCGACGGGCGGATACGGCACGCCGCAACCCTACTACGCCCCAGGCACAACGATCGTGCCGCCAACAACCTCGCCGACTTCGGCTCCCGTAGGAACAGGCTTTCGCCCTGCACAGTCCAATCGATGGTCCAATATCGTTGATCCCGTAATCGGCCCTGTCGCAAAGACTAACACATGGGGGCCAACTCGACCTGCGAGTTCCAATGCGCGGGTAGTCGATTTGCGAGATGTGGATGTGGCTTTAGCAAGCCATGAATCGGCAGCCCCAACCGCAGCAGCGACCGTTGTCGTGGAACGGGACGGCCCGATTCGAATCTTGGGGCCGGAGTCTTCACCGTCGTTCTATTCCACATCTGCCACCGAGCCGCCGCGTTTGCGTGGCATGGTCGTCAATGATCTGACTCGCGCGGCTGAACCGCGAGCTTTCAATCCATCAGGTCGCGTGATCGACATCTCGCAATTGCCGGATGCACCAGTCACCGCGAGTTCGACCAGAACCCAATCTTCGTCGAGTGATGCAACCGTCATCGATGGCGGTTGGAAATCGAGGACGACAACATTACGCGTTTCCGGCACATAATTCTCGGCAAATGGTATTCTCGGCAAATGGTGACCCGACTTCGAGCGGAGAACGGTTCTCGTGCTAGGCTTATCAACGCGGCTGGCCTCGTGGACGAGGCTCCTGCCTGCAATCGGCAGTAACGCAGCATCCCGTCGTTGGTCAGGGGTGTTAGCTCAAATCAATTCGCTCGCCCCCGCACTTGAACAGTTGCAGGATGATGAACTTCGGCGCAAGAGCCTCTCGCTGCGATATCGGGCGCTCAGCGGCGAGTCGCATCTGGATCTGCTCCCCGAAGCATTCGCTTTGATGCGTGAAGCGGCGCGACGCACGCTCGACATGCGGCATTTCGACGTTCAGATTATCGGTGGCATTGCGTTGTGCCACGGCGCCATATCCGAGATGCAAACCGGCGAAGGCAAGACGCTGACCGCCACGCTTCCCCTTTACCTTTCGGCATTGGAAGACAAAGGGGCCCATCTGGCGACGGCCAACGACTATCTGGCCGAGCGAGATGCTTCGATCATGCGGCCGGCTTATGAGTTGCTTGGGATGAACGTCGGAGTTGTGAAGTCAGCAACCGCTCGATCGCAGCGACAGAAGGCCTATCGCTGTGACATTACGTATGCGGCTTCTCGCGAGTTTGGATTCGACTTTCTGCGGGATCGCTTGTTACTCGGAACGCAGGGCCAGACGAGTCGCAACTTGCTGGGCGCAATGCTAGGTCAACGCAGCGCCGGCAGTGGGACCGATCCGGTGCAACGCGACCTGCATTTTATCCTCGTCGATGAAGCCGACAGCATTCTGATCGATGAAGCTCGTACGCCGCTGATCGTCAGTACGCTTCCAGGGAATTCGGAAGACGCCGCCACCGCGCTCTATCGATGGGCCGCGACGGTGACAGAAGCATTCGATGAAACCATCGACTACGAGTACGATCACAAGGAACGAAGCGTCACGCTACGCCCGCCGGGACGCCGCAAAGTTCGCGAATTGCAAAAGCCGGACGAGTTGGACGTCGTCGCCATGTTCGATATCTACGAACACGTGGAGCGAGCGATTAAAGTTGATCGCGAGTTCTTTCTCGACCGAAACTACATCGTGCGCGACGACGAAATCGTCATCGTCGACGAAAACACTGGTCGACTGGCGGAGGGTCGCAAGTGGCGGGATGGGATCCATCAAGCCATCGAAGCTCGCGAAGGCATCACGGTTAGCGTCAAGACTGGCGAGGCGGCCCGTGTCACTGTGCAAGACTTCTACTTGCGATACGATCGTTTGTGCGGCATGACCGGCACGGCGGCAACCTCGCGGCGCGAGTTGAAGCGAATCTATCAGGCACCGGTATACGTCATACCAACGAACCGGCCACCGCTTCGAGAGTGCTGGACGGATCGTGTCTTCGGCACAAGTGGCGAAAAGTGGCAGGCGATAGTCGCTGAGGTCGCGGAACAGCATGCTCTGCGCCGACCAATTCTCATCGGTACGCGTTCGATCGATAATTCAGAGCTTCTATCGGGCCTGTTGTCCGAAGCCGGTATCAAGCACAACGTGTTGAATGCCCGACGGCACGCAGAAGAGGCAAAGATAGTCGCGATCGCCGGCGAACTCGGCAAAGTCACGGTCGCCACCAACATGGCCGGTCGTGGCACCGACATCAAACTCGGTGATGGCGTTCACGAGTTAGGCGGTCTACACGTGATTTGCACCGAACTGCACGAGTCAGCACGAATCGATCGACAGCTGATCGGGCGTTGTGCACGTCAAGGCGATCCTGGTTCGTTTCGTCAGTTTATGTCGTTGGATGACGATGTCATTCGATCCGGATTGGGGCCGCGCGCCGCAGCTAGCTACCGGCGAATCGGCACTGCCTCACCGGGCAACTGCGATAACTTCTCCGGTGCGTTGCGAGCAGCTCAAACGAAGGTCGATGGCCAGCACTATCGACAACGACGCCTGCTCCTCTACCACGAAAAAGAACGCCGTAAGACTCAACTTCAAATGGGACAGGATCCCTACCTCGACGCCACGAGCTGAGGCTGATTGTTGGCGTATACCGCGATTCAAGCGAGTTGCTCTGGAATCGAAACTCGACGAAATCGGCAGGCCCGCAAATTCGTTCACGCGCTGCTGATCATGGTGTAAGGTGTATTGGGCCAACCGTTTTTGTACCCGCCCTCCGCGCCCAAGGCATCGTCGATGTTCGCCAACAGGAAGACTCGTTCGCGGTACCGACATCAACGTCGATGCCGATTCGTCGAGCGGTTGGAATCGCGAACTTTGCTGGCGACGGCCGAAGGAACTCCGTTCGCGATGAGCGAGGTATTGGATTCCAGTAGTTTGGCCGGGACCTTGTCCGCATCGATCGACTGGGGCGACGGTGTTGTCACACCTGGCGATGTGACGGTCTCCGGGGGCAGTTCCTTGGTTGCGCGAATTGACTACAGTTTGGACACGAATGACTTCTTTGACTCGCAGCTGAAGAAAGACTTGTTTGAACAGGCAGTCGACTCGGTCTTGTCCCAATTGGGCGACGATCTCGCCGCGATCGTGCCGAGCAATGGAAACTCCTGGATCGCCGAGATTTCGCATCCGGGTACAGGATCATCGGAAACCTTCGACGACTTAGAGATTCTCGAGAACGAGATCGTCATTTACGCCGGTGGGCGCGAATTGGGAACCACGCTTGGCGTCGGAGGACCGGGCGGTTTCAACGTTACTTGCACCGATGCTTCATTCTGCAGTACGGTCTCGACTCGTGGTGAAGCGGATGCCGCGGGCGAAGACGCGTCCGATGTGGGGCCATGGGGCGGATCGGTGTCGTTCGATATCACAACCGACTTTCACTATTCGCAGTCGACCGCCGATTTGGAGACAAACCAATCAGACTTCCTATCAATCGCAATGCACGAAGTCGTTCATCTGTTTGGATTCGGAACATCGAGGGCATGGATGAATAACGTATCGAGTGGCGTGTTTAATGGTCCTGCTTCGCGGGCGGCTAACGGTGATCAAGGGGTAACGCTGTCGAGTGGCGGTGGTCATTGGGCGAATGGAACGACAAATAGTGGTCAAGAAGCCGCAATGGACCCGTCCTTAACGACCGGGACGCGCAAGTTGCTCACGCCGCTTGACCTCGCTGGGCTCGACGACGTCGGCTGGGAACTCCTTCCGTCGACAGCGACGATCAACGGATCTCACGCCTACGGCGACAATGGCGTCTACGACATCACAGTGACGCTCGCGGGGGCGAGTGGCGGAACGACTTCAAAAACTCTACAAGAGGTTGTAACTAACGTTCCACCGATTTTGATCGCCGCAAACGACCAGTCAGTGGGGTTTGGCGAATCATTTTCCATTACCGATATCGGCACGTTTACCGATGCTGGGTTCGCAGCGAGTGAGACGTTCACTTATACGATTGATTGGGGAGACCAATCGACACTTGGCAGCGGCATCGCAACGATCGACTCCGTGGGGTCGGCGACGGCGACAACAAAAGGTTCGTACGACGGCGCGCATACTTACGCCAGCGGTGGCACGTATCTCGTGACGGTTACCGTTGCGGACGACGACGGCGGATCCGGCTTCGATACGCTGCAGTTGACCGTTGGTTCCACACTGGCGGTTGAAGTTGCCGCCGATCAGATCGCGGAGAACGCGGGAGCCAATGCTTCGAGCCTGACGATCACTCGGCATTCCAGCGACCTCGACCAACCGCTCACGGTGTACCTTGCAACAGATCCATCAGAAATCAGCATCCCCGCCAGCGTTGAAATCCCAGCGGGCGAGCAATCTGTAATTATCGCCGTACACGCGGTAGACGATGACGTCCTGGATGGTACGCAGGGCGTCGCGATCACAGCGACAGCGACGGGGTTCTCAGCTGGCAACGACACATTCATCGTCACGGATCATGAAACGTTGAGTGCCGTTTTCTCGAACGACACAATCTCCGAGAACGCTGGCGCGGATGCAACGCTGCTCACGATCAGCCGCAACAACACCGATCTCGATTCGTCGTTAGTAATCGTACTTGCGAACAGCAATCCTTCTGTGGCGACGATACCAGCGACCGTCGTGATTCCATATGGAGAAAGCTCCGTCGGGATTTCGGTCGATGCTCTCGACAACAATCGCCTTGGGGCAAACGGACTTGCGAACATCGCAGTATCCGCGAGCGGCTATGCCGGTGAAACTGTTGTACTCACGGTCACAGATCACGAGACGCTCGCGTTGACGATTGGCGCGTCGGCGGTGTTGGAAAGTGCGGGCAGCGGTGCCACATTTGCCACAGTAACACGAAACAACACGAACATTGATGAATCGCTGGATGTCACGATTTCGATCGACGACGAATCCGAAGCGACTGTACCGACGTCAGTTACCATCCTAGCCGACGAAGCCTCGGCGACATTCCCCATCGACGCGATCGAAGATCAACTCGACGACGGCCCGCAATTAGTGACCGTCACAGTCATGGCTTCCGGCTATGTTTCAGCCCTTGTGCCACTTCGTGTCACCGATGCGCCATCGTGGCACAATTCTGCTCAGCCTCAGGATGTTGACGGTGACGGATTCGTCTCGCCAATAGATGTCCTGCGAATTATCAACGATCTGAATAGCCGAGGTGCTCGCCAACTCAATGCTCCGGCGCTGACCGATACCCCACCGTATTTGGATGTCAACGATGATGGATTCGTGTCACCAGTCGACGCGTTGATTATCGTCAACGCGTTGAACAGCGCTTCTCAAGTCCCAGAAGGCGAGGCGCTCGCCATTCGACGGGATCGCTCTGACGCATCATCACGACGCGACTTAGAACGCGAGATCGTCTTCATCACCGACCAATTCGGAGACGCGTTTGCCAATGATTTGATCGCGAACATCGTTTCGGCGCTCGATCGACTCGCGTAGCTTCGCGAGTTCTTCGGTAAGCCGCTTTAGATGCAATTCGCGACGCGCCTGCCGTACATCGAAGTGTTGGGCGACTGCCGCAGCCAGTTGTTTTTGCAATGCTTCCCGTTTGTCCTTTGGCGCACGCTGGTACTGCTCTGATAAATCGAGAGTCTTCCGATCCAGTTCTCGGTCGGATTTCTCCAACTCGTACATTTCTGGGTCGAGTTCCTTGAGTTCTTCCATACGTTGCAACTCATGCTCGTGGCCAAATCGCCCATGTGGAGGACCTTCGGGTGGACGCCCGTTCGGGTGAGGCGGACCATCTGGGGGCCCATCACCACGAGGACCGCCATTCGGCGGGCGCTTGCCGCGTATTTTGGGAGGCGGCCCGTCGGGACGACCGTCTCGCGAGCCGGGTGGCCCCTCGAACCCACCACCGCGCTCCGGCGGACGTTGTTGCGCATTCACGTCGCTGTCGACGCAAAGCCATCCGAAAACTAGCAGGGTCGCAACACACAATCGCAAGACAGACATGATTTCAAATCTCCGTAATAACTTTTGCTTCAAGACGATCAGAGCGAACCATCGCTCAACTCTTCGTCGAATTGTTCAAATTGATCAAGAAGTACCGAGTAGCGTCGATTGCTGCCGCTCCATCCCGCCTGGGCAGAACGAATTGCTTGGCTGGTCGCAGCGAGATTCTCATCAAACGAATCCTCCCAGGCAAACTCGTCGACGATTTCCATGGACTCGCTAGGCTTCTCCACTTCCGCAACGTCTTCGGTTGCGGGAACAGGCACACGCAGTTCGGTTGGAGCCACGACTGGATTGTTCGAGTTCGATCCTCGATTCAGAAACGTCCAAGCTCCAAAAGCAATCAGCAGTGAAGCTGCCAAGGCTGCAATGAATCGAACAGGCAAGCCAGCACGTCGCACGGAGCGGGGCTGAACGACCGGTTGCGGCGGTTCCTCGTCCGTAGCGTCGAGCAGTTGTCCGAATGCCAGCCAACTTTCACGCAACATTGCGACTTCTTCGCTCGCGTCCTCCGGCGCATCCACGCCAGTCACTTGCTCTAACGTGGCTAATAATTCTTCTGTTGATTCATTCATCATCGTTACTCGGAAATGATTTGTCGTAACGCCAATAGTCCTCGTCGGCAGTGACTGAGTGCGGTGCTCAGCGGACAGTCCAGCGTTTCCGCGATCTCCGCAAAAGACATGTCGCTATAGAACCGAAGCAACAAGACTCGACGCTGGGATGAAGTCAATAACTCCATCGCGGTGTCTAGTTCCTGACGTGATTCCTTCTCTATCACGCCAGCGGTGGGCGTGGGAAGACGATCTGGCGGTTCCGCTGCTAACCATCCCATTTCGTCTAACTGGAACTCTGGCCTATTTTTTCGGGCTCGATCTATCACCAATCGATCCGCAATTCGGAGTAGAAACGCGCGGGGAGTTCCTTGCTCGCGATAGTTGGCACGGGCTTGCCAAGCACGCCGAAACACATCTTGAGTAATATCATCAGCCACATCGTCTCGTCGCACTAGTCCGCGCAAATAGCCGCGCACTGCCGCACCGTGCTGGTCGAACCAGTGCGTGAGACGCTCGGTATCGGCTGCGATCGGTTCTACGGCGGTCATGGAACTCCGTCTTCTAGTCAAGGAAAACGCATCGGAGACGAGGTTATTGCAGAACGGACAAGAATTTCTTGAACCACTCGGTCGATCAAGAGTAACGGAGCCACGCTAGGAGAGCCCGCGAATCGGTTCGCCGTGATAGATGTGATTCGGACGATCGAGCTGGTCGTACCAGGCTGCTGTCGCCGGAATGCCCAAAGCGTCGTAGATCGTTGCAGCCAGGTTTTCGGGCTTCTGTGGCGAATCGGCTGGATACGCACCGATCTTGTCGGACGCTCCAATCGCTTGTCCGCCTTGCACGCCACCTCCAGCAAACCAAACGGACTGAACGGCTCCCCAGTGATCACGTCCGGGGAGCTTGTAATGGTTTGGGAGCAAGCTGATCTTCGGCGTTCTCCCAAATTCGCCTGCCATGACGATCAAGGTGTCGTCGAGCATGCCGTTTTCGCTGAGGTCGTCGAGTAATGCGGAAACCGCGCGGTCTGTTGGCGGGAACAAATTGTCTTTTAGATGGGGAAACGCATTGCCGTGCGTGTCCCAAGCCTCGTCGTTGCCGAGGTTGACCTGCACCAAGTTGACCCCAGTCGCGACCAATCGCTTCGCCATCAGCAACGACCATCCGAACGCGTTCTTGCCGTATCGCTCTTGAGTTCTTTCGTCGGCGTTGGTGACGTCGAGTGCATGGTGAACGCTCTTGTCCGTCAACAGCGAGATGGCTCCTTGGCGGAAGCGGTCAAAGTTTTGCGTCTCGGCGGAATGTTCCAGTTCACGACGCTGCTCCGACAATTGATTGACGAGTGCGATACGGTTCTTGAAACGCGGATTCGTCAAGCCGTGTGGCAACTCGAGGTTCGGTGCCCTAAACGCTCGCTTATCTTCATTGCCACGTTCTTGGTGATCAAATTGATACTGCGGAAACGCACCGTAGGACGTCGTATGATACGGAGCGGCTTCGATGAACCATGGATTCCGATGCTCACCCATGATGCCAGCAAACTGGCCTGGAATCACGCGACCCGAATAATGGACCAATCGTTCGGGCAAGACGGCTGCCGCTGGCAGATCATTGCGAGGCTGTGTCGCTGCGTTCGCTATCGCGGCGATGCAGGGCCAATCGGTTTCCTGCGGACTGCTCGGACTAAAGCCGCGTGGCATCTCGGTCCGACCGGTCAGCATGATGTGATGTGCCAGCGAATGCTCGTTCGAAATATGTGTCATGGAACGGCAAAGCGCCCAGTGCTGACTGCGTTGAGCAAGCAGCGGCAAATGCTCACAGATTTGTAGCCCCGGCGCTTTCGTTGCGATCGGCTTGAACTCGCCTCGCAGGTCATCCGGTGCCTCCGGCTTCATGTCGAAGCTGTCGTGCTGAGAGAGCCCGCCGGAAAGGAAGATATAAATCACCGACTTGCCGCTCGAAACGGCTTCGCCCAAGGCAGCGTGCGCCACCAAGGAACTGACTTGATCCATGCCCAGTCCGAGCAGCCCAATTGCGCCCGCTTGAACCGCCGTCCGCCGCGAAATTCGCGGATGTTGTAACACTAACGGATGTTGCGACACCGAACACTCTCCGATCCCAATAGCAGAAGGTCCATCGAACAACGTCGATGGATGCTAGTGTAAGCGAGCGCCTGGCTTATGGCAATTCGGAATCGGCTCACTGGCGGCGTCAGACGAGGCGTGGGGCATCGCGAATCGACGTCGATCTGCCGTCATTTAGCTTAAACAAATGGAACAGGGGCCGATGCCGCACGGCACCGGCCCCCGTTTGATTTTGTCATGCAGTGGATTCGCAACTATGCCAAATACTGTGACCGGCTCGGACGCGACATCAACGCACTCGCTTGTTCATCATTCACGAAATCTTCCTTCTCCGGGTCCCATTGCAGCTTTCGGCCCAACATCAGGGTGATGTTGCATAAGTGACACGAAGTCATCGTCCGATGGTGCGTGTGGACATCCGAGATGGGATCGCTGCGATCTTCGATGCAATCAAAGAAGTTCGCCATGTGCCCTTTCAGCGATTTGCCTTTGTAAAGCTTTGCGACCGCTTCATCGATGTCCTTGCGATCTGCTTCGGTGAGAGCTTCGACAGGCGCACCCGAGAGTTTACCGCGATTGACAAAGATGCGGCCCTCGTCACCCACGAAGAGAATTCCGTTCCCGAAGTCGGTCTTGCCGTCTTCCGACTTGTAATGGTTCGTGACTTTCATTGTCGAGCCACTGGCAAAGCCGAGATCGATGTCGAACTCCGTGGCGGCGTTAAACCCATGTGGCAGCTTTGCCTCGCCGGCAAATAACGCACTGAAGTCAAACTTCTCTGGAACAACCACGCCAAACTTGCCGATACCACCGACTTCGGTCGGCCCCGTCTTGTCGCAACCAAGCGCCCATTGGGCGATATCGATATGATGAGCGCCCCAGTCGGTCATCTTGCCGCCGGAGTATTCCAGGAACCAGCGGAACTGCTTGCGACGCTCGTCCATGTACGGAGCGTCATTAGCTGGCCCAACCCAAAAATCCCAATTGAGTCCCTCGGGCACTTCGGTTGGCTCGAACGGGCCGTTGCCTGGTGCACCGCCGATCGCAACGTACGCGTTCACGTTTCCGCCGATATAACCGCCCTGGACCATCGCAATGGCGTTCAGGAAGTACTTATTATTCTCGCTTCGCTGTTGCGTGCCGACTTGGAAGACTTTGCCCGTTTCTTTGACTGCTTTCGAAACTTGCTTGCCTTCGTCAATGGTCAACGTCAGCGGCTTCTCGCAATAGACATCGCAACCAGCTTGTAACGAGGCAATCGCAATCGGCACGTGCCAATGATCGGGAGTGCCAATTGTGACGACGTCTGGCTTCTCTTTTTCGAGTAATTCACGATAGTCAACGTACTCAGTCAGCTTACCTTCGTACTTCGCGCTGAACTCCGAAGTATGTAAGGAATCGACATCGCAAACGGCGATCATCTGGCCAAGCTTGCCAGCCTGCTGCGCTACCTGCCCACCGCGGTTATAACGACCGCGACTACCGCCAACTCCAATGGCCGCGACAGTTCGCTTGCTGCCTGCATCCTGGGCGCGCGTTTGATCAGCGGTCCAGATGTACGGGATGGAAGCCGCAGCGCCGGCTGCGGCCGTTGTTTTCAGAAAGTCTCTTCGATTTCTCTTCACAGTCGTGTTCCTTTAATATGTCGGCTCGGGGAAGGTTGCGGCAGTTCCTAATATAAGTACTCCGATGGCGGATTGAAACTCGCGACATGACGCCAGCGGTTGCTCATTGCGAAAGTCACAGCTGATCAGTAAAATCGCCTGTTTCGTGTTCGGGCGGCACACTTCATAGGACGCGGCAAGGACTGCCACTGCCCGTCTCGGCCTCGAGCCCTACCAAGCTCTTCATTTCCCTAACACCTTTGACAGACAGCCTTATGACGAATTCTGCGACCGGTCTCGACATCTCACAAAAAGGTGCATTGGATTTCGTTGCCCTTGGTGCATTAGTCCATCGCCTTGACCCTGGGATCATCCCCTTTCACAAAGCGAGCGAGTGCAAAATTCACGTCAGTGGCGGCGAATTCAACGTCGCCGCCAATTTGGCGGATTGCTTCGGCCTCAACACGGGCATCGCAGCCGCGATGGTCGATTACCCGATTGGCGACCTCATTACCGAACGTGTTCGGGCGATGGGTGTAAGACCGTTCTTCAAGCACTACGAACACAACGGCGTTAACGGCCCTAACATGGCGACCGTATTCAGTGATCGTGGACATGGCGTTCGCGCACCAGTCGTCTTTTACAATCGATCCGATGAGGCTGCGGCTCGGCTTAAGCCTGGCGACATCAACTGGGACGAAGTGTTCGCCGGTGGCGTGCGCTGGTTCCACAGCGGCGGCATCTTTTCCGCGCTGTCGTCGACAACTCCTGAGGTCATCATCGAAGGTATGCAGGCAGCGAAAGCTGCCGGCGCAATCGTTTCCTTCGACTTGAACTTCCGTGAGAAGTTGTGGGCGATCTCGGGTGGTCTGGATACAGCCCAAGAAACGATCGGTCGCATCATGGCTCATGTCGATGTAATCGTCGGAAACGAGGAGGACTTACAAAAAGGCTTGGGTGTTGCCGGGCCAGAAGTCGCGTCCGAGTCAAAGCTCGATCCGACGACGTTCTTTGGGATGATCGACCGAGTGACTGAGAAGTTGCCACACGTAAAGGTCGTCGCGACGACGCTTCGCGAGGTTCATACGACGAACAATCACAGCTGGAGTGCCGTGGCTTGGGTCAACGGCGAGACGCATGTGGCACCGACATGCGAGCTGAATGTTTTGGATCGCGTTGGTGGTGGCGATGGTTTCGCTGCGGGATTCTTCTACGGGCTGCTTAGCGGGGCGTCGGCCGACGAAGCAGTCCGCTTGGGTTGGGCGCACGGAGCCTTGCTGACCACGTTCCCTGGAGACACGACCATGGCAAAACTTAGCCAAGTGCAATCGTTCGCCAAGGGCGGCTCGGCACGCATCCAACGCTAGAGAACATTTAATACGATGATTCTCCCAGGTCGTCGTACGAAGAGAATCAGTCGAGAGGTACACGAGGCATGAGTGAGCAATGTGACTTTGGTTTGATCGGCCTCGCCGTGATGGGCGAAAACTTGGCTTTGAACGTCGAGAGCCGAGGGTACAAAGTAGCGGTTTTCAATCGCACCACCGAGAAGGTAGACGACTTCGTTAACGGTCGCGCGGCAGGCAAGAACTTCGTCGGCTGTCACAGCGTCGAAGAGATGATCAAGAACCTTGCACGTCCCCGGAAGGTGATGATGCTCGTCAAAGCCGGTTCTGCGGTCGACGCCTTGATCGAGCAGATTCTGCCGCTGTTGGAGCCCGGCGATATTATCATCGACGGAGGCAATACCCATTTCACTGACACGGAACGACGCACTCGTTACGTCGAAGAAAAGGGTTTTCTCTTTGTAGGCTCTGGCGTCTCGGGCGGCGAAGAAGGAGCACTCAAGGGTCCCAGTCTAATGCCAGGTGGCAGCAAAGACGCTTGGGAACACATCAAGCCAATCTTTCAAGCGATCGCCGCGAAGGTCGGGCCGAACGAGGACATCCCCTGCTGCGAGTGGGTAGGGCCGCGTGGCTCGGGCCACTACGTCAAGATGGTTCACAATGGCATCGAGTACGGTGACATGCAGTTGATCTGCGAAGCCTATCTTGTATTACAGGAAGCAATGGGGCTGAGCAACGACGAGTTGTACGAAGTCTTCGACGATTGGAACCAAGGTGAGCTACAGAGCTATCTGATCGAGATTTCGCGTGACATTTTTAGCGTGAAAGACGATCTTGCCGATGGCTACATGGTCGACAAGATTCTTGACGTCGCTGGCGCGAAGGGAACGGGCAAATGGATGAGCCAACTTGCCTTGGATCTTGGCGTTCCGAGTACTCTTGTGACGGCGGCAGTGTACGCTCGCGGTCTTTCCGCACAGAAGTCTTCCCGCGTCAAAGCCAGCAAGCTGTTACGAGGTCCCATGGATCGCGTCCCGAGTGATGCGGAAACGCTTAGTTGGGACGGCGGACTTAGTGAAGCCATCAAGCTGGCTACCGATCCAAGAATGAAGGCCGAATTTGTCGAGGCTGTCCGCTTGGCGCTGTTCGCATCAAAAATTTGCAGCTATGCACAAGGCTTCGTTCAATTGCAAGCTGCGGCCACAGAGCACAATTGGGAACTTGACTATGGCCAGTGCGCGTTATTGTGGCGAGGTGGCTGTATCATTCGAGCCCAGTTCCTTGATCGGATTACCGAGGCGTTCAAAGTCGATGGGGATCTCGAGAACTTGTTACTCGCGCCCTATTTCATGGAAGCTGTTCATCGAGCTCAGTTCTCTTGGCGACGGGTCGTCACGTTAGCAACACAGATGGGCTTGCCAGTCCCCGCTTTTAGCACAGCGTTGGGATACTTCGACAGCTTCCGTCGCGCTACGCTGCCGGCCAACTTGCTGCAAGCACAACGCGATTACTTTGGGGCTCACACGTATCAAAGAACCGACCGCGAGGGGACCTTCCACACTGACTGGCTGTCGCTTCGCAAGACACCGAAGTCGTAATTCAACGCTTCGAACACCATTCAAACCAACAAACGAAAACACGCCGACCTTCCGGCAAAAGAGAGTAGCAATATGTCCTCGGAATTTCTGCAGCGGCTGTTTAGTCTCGATGGCCAAGTCGCGGTCGTAGTCGGCGGTACCGGAGTGTTAGGTGGTGCCCTTTGCGACGGCTTGGCCGGCGCGGGAGCGCACGTCGTTGTATCTGGAAGGAGCGAGGAGCGGGGCGGGCAGCGAGTCGATGCAATTGTTGCGGCTGGTGGGACGGCGAGCTTCAAGGCTGTAGACGGCACGAGCCGCGAGTCGGTTACTGAATTACGTGATGCCATCGTTGCGGATCATGGTCACGTCGACATCCTTGTAAACTGCGCAGGTGTCAACGCTGCGACGCCCTACGAAGAAATATCCGACGAGGATTGGCGGCGCATCATGGACGGCAATTTGTTTGCTACGCATCTCGCTTGCCAACTCTTCGCACCCGCAATGGCCGCTCAAGAGACTGGTGGCTCGATCATCAATATCGGCAGCGTGACTTCGCACCTCCCGCTGTCACGTGTCTTCGCTTACTCGGCGTCGAAGGCCGCGGTCGTGAACTTCACACAGAATGTTGCCCGCGAGTACGCCACGAAAGGTGTGCGAGTTAACGCAATCTGCCCCGGTTTTTTCCCCGCCGAGCAGAATCGCAAGATCCTCGACAAGGCGCGTGTCGAAAACATCCTCGGCCAGACGCCGATGGCCCGATTCGGTGAGCCCGAAGAACTCATTGGCACTGCCGTCTTGCTAGCATCGCGCAAGGGTGGCAGTTTCATCACCGGTGCTGCCTACTATGTGGATGGCGGGTTCACAGCGATGCGTTTCTAAGACGCTTAGTGCGGATACTTTACGACGCAGAGCCAGAAGTCCCTGATTGATTGGACCACTCTCGTGAATTGTGCGAAGTCGACTGGCTTGGTGATGTAGCAACTGGCTTGCAGGTCGTAGCTCTTGGCCACGTCGTCGTCGTTGTCGGAAGTGGTCAGAACGACGACAGGAATCGATTTCAACTGTTCATCCGCCTTGATCTCGCTTAGCGTTTCGCGGCCATCCTTGCAAGGCATGTTTAAGTCGAGCAAGATGAGATCAGGACGCGGAACGTCGGCATACTCACCCTCGCGGCGCAGAAAACTCATCGCTTTCACACCGTCCTTCACAACATTCAGCGTGTTGTAAACCTTGCCATCGTCAAGGGCCTTTTTGGTTAACAGAACATCGGCCGGATCGTCGTCAACCAGCAAGATATCAATAGGTCTCGGCAAGAGCCGGCTCGTGGTACTCATTTTTTGGCACTCCTTCCAAAGGCACTGATTGTGCGGCAGGGATGGTGAAGTAGAAGGTCGCACCTTGCCCTTCCTCAGATTCCACCCAAATCCGGCCACCCAAACGATTAGCGATACGTTCACAAATGGCCAGGCCGATGCCCGTGCCGGAATACTCGTCGCGCGCGTGCAGCCTTTTGAAGATGCCAAAGACTCGCTCGTGGAACTCGGGTGCAATTCCAATCCCGTTGTCGCTCACCGAGAACAACCACTCCCCGCTCTGCCGTTCCACCCCGATGTGGATCTTCGGAGCGACTTCACCCCGGTACTTGATGGCGTTACCGATCAGATTCTGGAGTAAGTGTACAAGCTGCGTCTCGTCAGCCATTACGGTGGGGAGTACATCATAGGTAACCTCCGCCTTGGCCTCGGCAATGGCAAGTTCCAAATGGTCGAGTACGCGAGCCAACGTCTCCGCAATGTTGGTACTCATGAATTCATTGCCCTTGGTGTGGACTCGCGAGTAGGCCAGCAAATCTTGAATCAGTGTCTTCATCCTATCGGCGCCGTCCACGGCGTATCGCAGGTAAGTTTTGCCTTCCCCGACCAGTTTGTCGCCGTACTCTTGTTCGAGCAGCGTACAGAACGCGGAAACCTTTCGGAGCGGCTCTTGCAAGTCGTGTGAGGAGACGTAGGCGAACTGCTCGAGCTCCTGATTGGATCGTTGCAGTTCTTCATTGGCATGTTTGAGTGCCAGGCTCTGTTCCGCAAGCCGCTCGTTAACGCGGCGCAAACGATCCTTGGCCTCCTTGCGCCACGTGATGTCTTGCGCGATACCAACGTAATGTGTCGTCTCTCCAGTTGTATTTTGGACCGCGGTAATCAGCAATCTCTCGCAGTAGTGTTCGCCGTTCTTGCGTTTGTTCCAGATCTCCCCTTCCCACAGGCCTTCGTCAAGCAGCGCGGTCCACATCCGCTTGTAGTACGCGCGATCGTGCCGACCAGACTGGAGGATGCGGGGAGTCTTTCCAATAATTTCCTCCGCGGTGTATCCCGTCAGTCTCATGAACCCGCGATTAACGCGCAAGATCTTCGTCCGCCGGTCGGTGATGATGATCGCATCATTAGTCTGGAACGTAATCGCGGCCAGACGCAACTCCTCCTCGGATTGCCGTTGCTTGGTGACGTCAACTTGCACTCCAACGAAGTGCGTGAGTCGACCGTCATCATCCAGAACGGGACTAACCGTTAAGTCGTTCCAAAACGGCGTGCCGTCCTTGCGATAGTTGCGCATTACAACGTGACACGCGCGTTCTTCTTTGATTGCGCGTCGCAGTTCCAGATAGGCGTCTTGGGTCCGATCCGCGCCCGCCAAGAAACGTGCGTTCCGTCCGAGTGCTTCGCATTCTGAATAACCAGTGATCGTTGTGAACGCGCGATTACAATACACAATGGGGTTGTCGGGCAGGGTGGGATCTGTGATGAGAATACCGTTGCTCATCGACGACCAGGCCCGGCTGTGCGTGCGGAGTTCATTTTCCACGCGTTTGCGATCAGTCAGGTCGCGCACAATGCCTGTGAATAATCTCCTACCAAAGACTTGTACTTCACTGACCGAAATCTGCATCGGGAACGTTTCACCGTTCTTTCGCTGACCTTCAACCTCAGTCGGCGTGCCGATCACTTTCTTGTTGACCAGCTCCAAACAGCGGCCCCGATAATCTTCATGCTGCTGGTCGTGTTGCGGCGACACTAGCATGCTGAAGTTATTGCCGACTACTTCGTCCGCGGAGTAGCCGAAGAACTGTTCTGCCGTGCCGTTGAAGGACTCAACAAGCCCGACTTCATCAAACGTAATAATTCCATCGGAGGCACCTTGGACAACGGCGCGAAGCCGAGCTTCCTGGAAGAGTGCGACCGTACGCTGCGCTTCGAGTTCAGCCGCCGTCCGGCGCAAGTCGTCATTCGCGCCTCGGAGCGCGTCGATCGCGTGTTCTTGCTCGGTCGTCATGACGGCCCCTTCTTTCAACATATCGCTGCTATCAGCTAAGCATCGGTAAGCAGCGTGCGTTTCCGTTGCAGACCACTAGCGCGTTCGTGGTAAACCGAAGACGCCTGGAACCGGTTCTATTGCTCCTGCCAGATATAGAGCCATTCGTTGGCGCAACTTGCTTGGCGTTGGTTTGTAAAACAAGACTGTTTGTGAAACAGGATTGTTGAAGTAAGAGATTGAATCTCGTTCACTCGACGATCCTGATCTTTAACTCTTTCGAAAAGAATTGGCACCGTTCGGTTTATCGAGGTACGTTTTTAATGCAAGCCAACGGCAAGTCCAACTGTACCCAAGGCGCATGTCCAATCGATGAGCTAACGCCCGCTTGAGCGTTAGCTTCCCACGGCACGCACTCGCCCACCTCCGGATTTGCCGAACGACCTACCTTGACAGCACTCTATTGATGCGCACCTTCCGACTCTCACGGAGATCTTGCTATGAATGCCACAAAGACTTGCATGACGCCCTCCACGCAACCAACGCCGGGCTACCAAAGAACGCCAACCATTCTCTGTATTGATGACGATCCAGATATCACACGAACAATCGAGCTACGATTGTCTAGCTATGAAGTTGATGTCCTCCGCAACTTTACGGGCATGCAAGGGATGTGGCAGGCCGTGCAGCAAAAGCCAGACCTGATCATTACCGATCTCCGCATGCCACAAGGAGACGGCGAACACCTACTTGAAAGCCTGAGACGAAACCAGGCCACTGCGGGGATCCCAGTCATCGTGTTATCGGGCCAGAAGGGGGAGCAAGTGGAAAACCACGTGCGGCGGCTAGGTGCAGATAGTTTTTTGCAGAAACCGCTCCACTACCAGGACCTCATCAACGAAATCAGAATGTACGTGGAACTACGCGAGACCGAATAACACAAAACAAGCTGTCATCTACACTTTGCGAAGGTAAGTTTGACCAGCACTGTACGGTGTGAGAACATTCGCTCGCGTCACGAGTAGAGAATCAAGAGCCGAACACTCAAAGGGGCAGACCGATGAGGGGCAATAGAATTCGCGTTCTCCTATTAGAGGACGATCCGCTAGATGCTGAGTTAGTCAAACGCGCCATTCACGACGCGGACATGCAAATGGAGTTGCATTCGGTGACCCGCGTGGCGGAGGCGACCGAGGCACTCGCCAGCCAACACTTCGAGCTCGTGCTGTCTGATCTTTCACTGCCCGATAGCGATGGCAGTGAAACGATCGCGAGGCTGCGCCAGGCGGCCGCCGAAGTTCCCATTGTCGTTCTCACTTCGGTCGACGATCGCGACCTTGACGTGGAATTGCTCGATGTGGGAGCTCAGGACTACATCCCTAAGGATCGCGTAACAGGCGACATCCTCGGTCGCGCAATTCGTCATGCGATCCAACGGCAAGAGCAGCTTGTCGAAACGCAACGGTTGCTGTGCGAAGTCAAAGACGCGCGCGACTTGCTTGAGTCAAAGAATAGCAAACTAGAGAAGCTCTACAATCAGGCTCACGAGTTTGTCGACAACGTCTCTCACGAATTCAGAACGCCGCTGACGGTGATCAAAGAGTACGCGTCGCTGGTTTGCGATGGCTTGGCCGGAGAGGTGACTGAAGAACAAACTCGCATGTTGAACATCGTCGAAGATCGCGCTGATGATCTAAACACAATGGTCGACGATATGCTGGATTCGAGTAAGCTTGGGTCTGGATTATTAGGGGCTTGGCGTAAGCCCTGCAACGTGTCAGAGATCCTTCGTCACGTTAAATCGACCTTGAGCCGCAAAGCGAGGGTCAAAGGCGTACAACTCTTATACGAACTCGATCCTGACCTGCCTGAGCTTTACTGTGATGCCGAAAAGGTTGGTCGCGTGATCACCAATCTCGCGGTAAATGCGATCAAGTTCTGTGGCGATCCTGGCACCGTTCGCATCATGGTAAGCACCACTCTGGATAACCCGGACGTCATCTTCAAGGTTGAAGATAACGGCCCGGGGATCGATGAAAGTAGCTTGCAGCAAATCTTTGAACGCTTTCAGCAATTAGGAACGACCTCGCGCGGCAGTTGCAAGGGATTTGGCCTTGGACTCGCCATCGCGAAAGAGTTGGTCGATCTGAATTTTGGGCGAATGACCGTCGAGAGCGAAGTCGGAAAGGGGAGTGCATTTCAATTCTCCGTACCGAAGAATGATCCACTGGAACTAATGGAGCGTTACCTCCTACAGGTCGATCACGAGACAGAGTGCCCACCAATCGTTTCGCTGGTGGTTGCGCGCATAGACTCCACGGCGAGCGATATCACGGACGACGGAATCGATGGCTTTCTGAACTACTTGCTCCGCCGCAACGACTTGCTGTTGCAAGGCGCTGATGGCGAGTGGTTCCTTGCTCTCCCCACGGACAAGCAAGAGGTGCAAAAGTATTTCCAACGTTCCCAGCAAGCTTGGGAGGATGCGAATCGCAACCGTCCCTTTGGCCCGCTTCCTCGCGTTGATTACCAGTGGCTAGGTTCATGGCGAATCCCAGAAGACAATGGACTCATCCTTAATGAAATGGCAAAGCACGTGATCCACCAGGAGGTGGCTTGTGTCTGATCAAACCACTGTCCTGCTGATCGAAGACGACGGCGAAATCCGCCACATCGCATCACTAAGGCTACGGGCCGCAGGCTATAAAACGATGGACGCTGAAGATGGTGACGAAGGTGTCCTAAAGGCGGTTGCCGAACATCCCGACGCCATTGTCATGGATGTACGCATGCCTAAAAAGGATGGCATGACCGCCTTGGTTGAATTGAAGGAGCACAAGGAAACGCGAAATATACCGATCGTGATGTTATCAGCGAGTATCGTCGACCGGCAACGAGCGCTTGAAGCAGGCGCTCGGTTCTTCCTCACCAAACCGTATCAAGGACGAAACTTGCTCGCGACAGTCGCGGCAGCAGTGGACAAAGGTTCGCAACCGTGAAACGAGGCGGTCATGACAAACAACAAAACGATTCTGATTGCCGATGACGACACAGACCTGTGCAACGCCGTAGCATCGCGGTGTCGCAAACTTGGTCTCGACGCTGTCACGGCGTGTGACGCAGCCGCGGCGCTGCGCCTTGTCGAGTCTAGCCGGCCGGACCTGATTTGTCTGGATGTCGACATGCCGCGCGGTAACGGCTTGGCGGTCTGCGAAATGATCGCTGGCGACGAATATCTCTCCTCAGTCCCCGTCATCATCATGACAGGAAAGAGCGACAGCGAAACGGTTCAACGCTGCCACAACTTGTGCGCCTACTATGTGACCAAGGCCGGTGAGGTCTGGAGCCGACTAGAACCGCTGATTCGAGAACTGCTTGATTTAGAACCGGGCGCCAACATGAACGAGCTGCGCACCACCGGCGATCTGGATCATCGCCGGGAGGAGGTTGAGACAAACGATCCCATCCTTGATGCGATCTTCTCGGCGCTAGGAGTTGACGAACGGTTCCTCAACCGCGACGTGTGGGAAGATAATTCCGCCAGGGCAAACCTTTCGACGGATCTTCTCGATGTGCCTGCATCCAATTCAAAGCCTTGGATATTGCACGTCGACGACGACACCGACTTGTCGAACGCACTGAAGATGCGACTGGAAACCTACGGTATCTCAGTCGTTCAAGCATTCGACGGAATCGACGGCGTACGTCACGCTTTTACCACGCCCGCCGACTTAATCATCCTCGACTATCAAATGCCTCATGGCAACGGCGAGTATGTACTGAGACGGCTGAAGCAATGCGAAGCGACGAGGCGCATCCCAGTCATCGTACTAACTGGTCGCCGTGACCAAGGACTGGAACAGCAGATGCTCAGCCTAGGTGCCGACCGATTCCTCAACAAACCAATTCGTTTCGATGTGCTGCTGGATGAAGTCAGACGGTTCGTGTCACTTCAAGAACCCCGCGGTGACGCCTGTCTAATGGTGTGACGCTTGTGGTGCGGCAACGGCTTGAACGCCAATAGGACCCCAAATGACTAACGCGCTACTCCCACAACGACCTTCACGGCTCATCTCATCTCGCAGCATGCCGCCTTGCGTGTTGCATGTCGAAGACGACGCGGACTTCTCAGCGGCGCTCAAGCGTCGGCTGGAAGCCCACGGCGTTGCCGTTGTGCGTGCGTTCGACGGGCAGGATGGGATACGGCAATCACAGCAGTTCGAGACCGATGCGGTCCTGATCGATCTTGAAATGCCAAATGCCAACGGCGACGAAGTCCTGACAGCCCTTCGAGCAAACGAGAATACGAAACATATTCCGGTTATCGTCCTCACCGGACGAAAGGACCGCCAACTCCAACAGCGCATGGCCGAACTTGGAGCATCCGCTTACCTCACCAAACCACTAAGCTTCGATGAACTGCGCGAGCAACTCGCGCGATACATCGACATACTTCCCCAGCCCAGCTTAGAACCTTAGTATCTTCGTTGTCAGGCGGTCGAGACGGCGAAGTTGGAGGCATGGCGGAATCGCTTATCCTGCGGAGCTGTGTGATCGTGATCCAGATACGATTACAGGGGGCCGAGGTGACATTAATCGCTTCCGGGACGATGGGGCTTGAGTGTTTCGTTTGCTTGCAACTCACCCAACATGCGATAGGATGATCGACGTCTCAACGAAACATCTTGCCTCGGAATAGATTCGGGGATAAAGGTTTTATTTTGGTGAGTTGATTACGTTATTCGGGAAGGGAGAGCTCCGATGCGCGGACTGCCGCTTGCCTCTCTTCTCTTGGTAGTTTCCGAAACAGAAGCTTGTCCGACTGCGGTAATCCAATTCAACAAGCGTTACCATTACAACAGCCGAGTAACATCGTCGTTCGCCACTCAATGTTCAATCGAAAGGTCCTAGTCGATGGATCCACAAGACATTCCCGAATCGAGAACTTATCGCCACTTGCAGTGCGACCAAGAGACCAACGTCAGCGGTCAACCATTCGAGGTGATCTCAAATCCGCTTTCGGACATGACTCGAACATGGTGCAACCACTGCGACTCGTTTTTTCCATTGTCCGACTACGAATGGGCGGACACCGGCGAGAATATTACAGAGTACTATTCTCGGCACAGTGCGAGCGCTACACAGCTCCAACGGTTCCTGTGCTCTAAACGGTTTCTGATTATTCTGGTAGTGGTCGGATTCATTCTGGGTGCGGTTGCTGGCTTTCTGCTCTTCAGAAACGATGCCCTGTGGCTGAAAATCGTGATGACGCCCGCCTGCGGATTCTTTGGCGTATTTGGCGCGGCGGCTGTGTATGTTTCCGTAATCTGTAATATGGTCGTGCGTAAAGTCTGTGGGGTGAGTGACACGCGCGTGCTGAAATGAAGCCCGCATATCGAACATCTCCCAGCGTCGCCGAACACACAACGAACCAATGTCGTGTACGGGAGCGACCGACAGCGCTGTTACAATTAAATATTCTCGGGCGATCGCCCGGTTAGCCGTCGTCTGGTCCGCGCGTCACCGATCAAGCATAGACCGACCGTTGGAAAGTGCTCCAGTTGGCGGTTCGCCTGAGATCGGACTCGCGAATATCCAACAACGCTGATGACGTACTCAACCGTCAACTGACATAATGACGATGTGAACAGGGCAATTCCCAAACCAAGTTGCGTAGGTTGGGTTGCAACCCAGCTTTGTTCGTAGCTTGCGCTGGGTCGCGACCCAGCCTACTGAACTATCATCACTTCACACTACAGTACATGACTACGGATCGCGGATGCACTCACTTCTCACCGACGTGGTTTTGGTATGAACACCGTTGCGGCACTTCTTGGTTTGGCTGACTCGACAGAAGTAACTGCGACGAACAAATGGATGTACGGGAGACCTCGGCGCAGTTGGTTTTGAATCCATAGTCGTTCTTTCAGTTCCCGTTATCCAAAACGTTCGCCACTGAAACAAAAAGACTGCTATGCTCACACAAATCAGCCCATTGTTACAGGTCAACGACTTGGAGCGATCGGTATCGTTCTACGGAGACAAACTCGGATTCATCAAAGGGAAAATCCACGATGGCTTCTCGTTGGTCACGCGAAATGATTGCACAATCTACTTGGCACAGAAAACGAGGAATGTCGACGTGACGAACAAAGTGGCACGTGCCAGCGATGATGGTTGGTGCAATTATGACCTGCACATTCACTGTGAACCCGGAAGCTTGGATGCTTTGTGTGAAGAGTTCAAGGCTAATGGGGTCGAGATGGCGGATACCTTCAAGGATGGCCCGGTGACAAGGCCATATGGAATGCGGGACTTCTCCGTTTCCGATCTAGACGGTTATGGACTCGTGTTTGGAGAAAGCGTTGATGACGATGACTAGCTGACCACCCCCCAGACTTTGTTCCAGTATGCGAACTGCGACGCTCCAATACCTAACGGACGATTCCGATCCGACCGCGAATCTCGTCGTCGGGAATTATCTTTGCACGCGACGAGACGCGTGGCGTTTGGGCCTACCGTTGCTCGCGATGGCCGCAGACCAGACACTGGCGAAACTTGCAAGAGATGATCTCGGTGGGTAGTGGTACAGTTTGGCCTGAGAAAGTTTTAGTGCCTACCGAGCGGGCAGAGTGCTGACGATCAAGGCATTGCTGAAGCCGCCAACGATGCTTTTGCGAGGCTGCGAAGTTCTCGGATTTTGTCGGCATCGTCTCCGTCTGGTAAACGAGCAAGATATGAATCGCACTTGGAAATCGCATCGGAATATGAACCGTGCCTATAAGCGTGGACGGCATAATCATAAGTGCGGGAGACGTGCATACCTCGGTTCTGGATAGTTG